>Ga0181537_10001254_pt1 | contig 23603 bp, 10 predicted proteins | sample PEATcosm2014_Bin_39_FD_119765 | JGI IMG/M metagenome (GOLD analysis project Ga0181537, IMG submission 119765) | Peatland microbial communities from MTU Mesocosm Facility, Houghton, MI, USA - PEATcosm2014_Bin23_10_metaG | ecosystem: Environmental > Terrestrial > Soil > Wetlands > Peat | place... | reverse complement strand
GCTCTCGGTGCGTGCCGGCGCCAGCCTGAATTGCGGGGGCTTGAGCTGTTTCACGTAATTGGCCTCGTCGATGCGCGAGCGGGATTCGGACTGCGACAAGGCGGTGGTCGCGATGGCGATCACTGCAAGCGCCGTGAGGCCGCCACCCTTGACCCATAGCCGTGCCGGACTGATGGCGCACAGGTGGAAGAAGCAGATCGAGGCAAGAATAATCCACAGTCCGACGTAATCGTACCTGGTGAGCGCGGGCAGGTTCCACCCAAACGCGCCGTAACTCAGCACTTCATTCAACAGCGACAGCGCGAGCAGGCCAGTCAGCGCAATCCTGAGATTGCGCTCGAACATGGCGTGGCCGGCGAAAATGCGCGACAGCACGGCGCAAAATCCGACCCAGGCCAGAACGATGGCGCAAATACTCAGCAGCGGCAGGATATAGGTGGTGAGCTTGGGCTCCGAGGTGTCGGTCAGCCACAGGTCGAGCGCTTCCAGGGTGAGGATCGCCGCCGCCAGCCCGAGGGTGAGCGGCCAGGTCCGTTGTTGCGGGATCACCATGCGCTCGGCCGCGATCGGATGGCTCGCGCTGCGCGCGCGCAGCAGCGTCTTACCGATCCTGAACGCATGCTCGCCATCTAGGACCAGCCGGTTCTGCCGGACCATGGAATGGTCGGCGAACAGGCCGTTGGCGCTGCCGAGGTCCTCCGCCACCAGCGCGCCGGATTCGTCGATGAAGATTCGCAGGTGGTGGGCCGCGACGAAGGGGTCGTCGATCACCACGTCGTTGTCGTAGGCGCGGCCGATCCGCAGCACCGGCCCGGCGCAGCGCTGGCGCATCAGCACCGCGCGGTGCCGGTCGAGAATCTCCACCCAGATTACTTGGTCCATCGTACGGCCTCGATAAACTGCCGGGCGATGGCGGTCGCGTTGTCGTAGCTGACCGCCTGCATCGCAAGCTTCGATACCAGCGCTTCGTTGTCGTGATCCTGGGTGACGGCGAGCACGAATACGTCGTAGAGGCCATCGAACTCGCGGTAGGCGCGCGCGCACCAGACTGCATGCAGCATCGGCCGCTCTCCCGGCGCCGCCACCACCACGTTGTCCTCATGACAGCGCTGCCGCGTCTGGTGCTTGCGGTTCCAGTAGGCCGACCACGGCGGCTGGTATTGGCTGGACAGGATGTTCGCAAACTGGAACGCATTGAGATCGACGCTCTTGACGTAGGAATGCGAAATCAGTATCGGACCGGTGGTGAGGTCGTCCGCCAGGAACAATTGGGTGTCGGTGCGGCAGTTGGTGGTGTTGACGATGGCACGCGGCTTCGGCACGTTGTCGGCGTTGGTCCGTGCCCAGCAGCTAAACCAGGCGGCGGCGCTTTCGGGCGCGCTATAGGGCCCGAAATCCAGCGGCCGGAAGCCGCGCTCGTGCACCGCGGTATACAAGCCGCTTTGCCAGGCCAGGAGCTGGCGGCCGATTTCCGCGCGCGCGTCGGCTGCCGACAGCGGCGCGCTGTTCTGCGCCCTCGCCAGCAACGCGGCGGCAAAGCGCACCGGCACCAGGAAGCTCACCAGCTCGCCGCTCAGCAGCTTGGACACGTTGATGCCGACGATGCGGCCATCGCCGGTAACCGTGGGGCCGCCGCTCATGCCGGCGTTGATCGCGCCGGAGAAATGGATGCGCTCGTTGTAGCTGCGCTCGACCAGGCCGCTGTACGTTCCCTCGACAATGGTGAAGCCAAGATCGAGCGGGTTACCCATCGAGTACAGGTGCTCGCCTTTTGGCAGCTTGCCTGCCAGCGCGCGCTCGTCGAAGCCGAAGTAGGTGAGGCCGGCCTTGTCGAGTTTCACCACCGCGAGGTCATTGGCGACGTCGATTGCAAGCAGCTTGAGGGCGCCGCTCGAGCCGTCGGGCGCTGCGTACTCGAGCCGGTAGGTCTTGGGCTCGAGCGCGACTTGCGAGACCACGTGATAGTTGGTGATGACCAGGCCGTCGGCGCTCACCACGAATCCCGAACCCAGCGAGGATTGGCGGCCCGCGCTCACCAGCAGCGTGCGAATCTGCAGCAGGCGCGGCCGCGCCTCCGAGTAAATGCGCTCGGCCACCGACGACAGCGTGGGCGCTGCGCTGGCGGCCGCAGCGCGTGCGTCCGGCGTCGCGGGAGGCGCCGCGGCGGTGCGTGCCCATGCGCCGCCGGCGCACGCGAGCAGCGCAAAACAAATTCCCGTCCTCAGTATCCGCATGGCTCGCCCCGCCGGCGGACCGCCCGCCGCACGCCGATTATGCTGGAGACGGCCGTCACGGTCCACGCGGGCGCCTGCTTGCGCGCGCGGGCAGGCCGGTGTGGCGACTGAAAAACCGTAGCGGCCTTGCGTCAGAACGTAAAACGCTGGATCGGAATCTGGCGTCCGTTAGGCAACGTGAGCACGCCGGCAGTAGGCGAGGAAAACTGCACCGAGAGATAACCCGCGTTGGCGCTTCCGCTCGGCGCCTGGTAGCTGCCGGTCAAAGTCTGGCCGCCGGTGTAGGCCGTCCAATTGCCAAGATAGCTGTTGTTGACCAGCGCCGCGGGTCCCGCCGCATACCACACGGGATTGCCCATGCTGTCGTACATATAGGTCGCGATGAACACGCTGCTGTTTTGCACCTCGACCGAGAAGCCGCGGCCGCCTTCGGCCGGATTCCACCACCAGCCGGTTTGCGGCTGGGTCGAGGTCGGCGGCGAACTCAATCCGCCCGGCGTGAATTCGTAGCGCTCGATCGGAATCGTGCCCTCTGGCCATGTGAGCGAACCGTGAGTGGGATCGGTAAACGTGATCGAAATATTTCCGGGCGACGCGCCCTGCACCGCCTGCTGCCATTGCCCGGTCAGCGTTTGTCCGCCCGAGAACGAAGTCAGCGGTGCGCTGAAGGTCGAGCCGGTCATCGGCGCGGGACCGGCGCCGTACCAGGTCGACCGCCCGGACGCGTCATACAGATACGTAGCCATGAAAATCCGCCCGTTGGCCTGTTCGATGGTGTATCCGCGGCCGCCTTCCGCGGGATTCCACCACACGCCGTTCTGCGGAATCACCGAGGCGCTCGACGGGATGCAGCTGATAGTGGCCCCGAGCGGTGCGCCGCCGATCGACAGCACGCCGCGGACGGTGCCGTTGGCGAGCATGCTCGCGGCGTCCTTGCCGTAGCCGATGCAAAACTGCGCGCCCGGAATTTGCGTGGTGTCGACGCCGTTAAGAATGTTCTGGATCGCGGCGGTGGGGGAGAGCAAGCCGGTCGCGAAAGGGAAAATCTGCGCGTCCACCACCACCTGCCAGCCCGCCGGCGTGAGTTGCACGGGGGTGTAAGTGTTGGAAACGGTGCCGCCAACAGACATCCCGGACAAAGCCGCCAGCGTGCCCGCCGGAATCATCGCGCTGATGAAAATGCTGCCATTGCTGCCGGCGTCGGCTGGCAGGTAGTCGATAGCGGCGTTCACGGTCTTGCCCTGGTCGAGTCCGGTTTCAGTTGTCTGCAACAAGAACGGCGGTGTCAGGGCGCTGGGCGGGATCTTGCCCGCTACGGGACTGAGATCGAGGAACCAGTCGTTGGTCGGAATGTTGCCGCTGCCGCCTTCGTGCACCACGGCGACAGGAGAACGGCGGATTACCAGGGTGCCATCGCCGATCTGCCCCCATTGATTGAGGCCGGCAGTCGTCACCAGATTCTGGCTGGTGATGAACATCGAATGGTAGGACCCGGCCACCAGCGCAAGCGGGCCGGCTGCTGTCGCCGGTTGGGTCATCACCGGCAAAATTTTGGGCGCGACGTTGTCGCCTCCTGCCAATTGCGGATCGCTGTAAGTACCCCAAACCCAGAGCGAGCCGTCCGCGGCCAGCGCCAGCGACTGGTCGCCACCGGCGGCAATGGCAACAATGCTCGGCAGATTAGGGACGGCCACCGGTGTCGGCTGGTCAGGGGGCAGGCCGTTGCCGAGCTGGCCATCGCCGTTGCTGCCCCAGGCCCAGACTGTACCGTTGCTCTGCAGCGCAAGATGGTGGCCAAAGCCCGACGCTACCGCGACGATGTTGTTGAGGCCGGTTATTTGCCGCGGTATCGAGGGGTTGGCGATGGTCACGTAAGGATCGACTCCCCACACCCAGAGCGTGCCGTCCTTTTTCACCGCCATCGAGTACGCCGAGCCGGCGGCGATCGCCATCACGTTTGATATGCCGCTGACGAGGCCGGGTGACGATGACATGGGATTACCGAGCGGGCCGAGCGTAGTTGCGCTGCGCCCCAGCTCGCCGCTCGCGTTGCCTCCCCACGACCATACATTGCCGTCGACGGTGAGCACCAGGCTGTACTCATTGCCGGCCGACACCGCGATCGCCCCGGTAAACAACGGCAGCTGGAACGGAGTCGAACGGCGCGCGAGCGTAGTGCCATCGCCGAGCTGGCCCGATTCATTGTCGCCCCAGACCCATACCGAGCCGTTGCCGTCGTACGCCAGCGAGTGCGTGGTACCCGCGGACACACCCTGGATACTGGGCAGACTGGTTACCAGATTGGGAATGGTCTGGTTCGCCTGGCTCGCGACACCAAGCTGGCCGGAGGAATTGTCGCCCCAGCCCCAGACCTGGCCGTTGGCGGTTACCGCCAGCGCAAAAGCCTGGCCTGCTGCCACCGCTACCGCGTTACTGATGTTGCTTACCGTCACCGGCGAGGAGCGGTCGATGCCGCTGCCATCGCCGAGTTGTCCGAAATTATTCCTGCCCCAGGTCTGTACCGTGCCATCAGCCATGAGCGCGACCGTGAAACTTCCCATCGGCGCGTGGCCCAATCCCGGTGCGGTCAGGATTTCGTCGCCGCCTGCGGTCATTGCCGTAACGGGCGCGAGCGTCCCCAGCAGCGTAAAAATATTCACCGAGGTGGTTGGCATGCCCAGAATGTTGCCGAGCGGGTCCGCGAGGTTGCCCGCGCCGGAGAAAAAGGCCGCGACTTTGCTCGTTGTGTTGACAAAGTACAAGTGGTACAGGGAGGTCGCCGAACCGCCGATCGTGGCGATACTTGTCGTCGGCGCGAGGCTCCCCGGCGCGGTGACGCGATTCGGTCCAGGCTGCGAGCCGGGATAAGACAATGCCATCTGCCCCCACCAATACACCGTGCCATCCGGAGTCAGCGCGAAAGAAGTGTCGCCGGACGCGGCGATGCCGCCGAGAAAGGGCAGTCCGCCGATCGCGTTGGGCGCGAGGAAACGGTCGAAGGTGGAGGGCACGATTTGAGCGTGCGTATTCGCACCCCAGCCATATACGTGACCGTCCTGCCCGAATGCCAGCGTGTGCGCAGCGCCTACCGCGATCGAAACGACCTGCGGCAGGCCCTGCACCTGCACCGGCAGCGAGCGGTTGATCATGGTTCCGTCGCCGACCTGGCCGTAAGCGTTGGCGCCCCACGTCCACACCGAACCGTCGGCCAGCAACGCGACGCTGTGCGATCCGAATACCGAGCCGCCGGCGCCGACCTGCACCGCCTTGCCCGGAAGTGCGACCTTGAGCGGAGTCACGCTCGAAATGAGCGTGCCGTTGCCGAGTTGGCCGTAGCTGTTGTCGCCCCATGCCCAAACGCTGCCGTCGCCGGCCAGCGCCAGTGCATGCTGTAAGCCCGCCGACACGGATGTGATCGTGGGCAGGCCCGCGATCATCACCGGCTGCAGCGAATACACCTGGCGGCCGATGCCGAGTTGGCCAGAGCTGTCGTCGCCCCAGGCTGCCACGGTGCCGTTGTTCTTCAGTGCCAGCGAATGCCCGCCGCCTCCCGAAATCGCGGGCGTAATGCACCAGGCCGCAACGGGGAACACCATGCAGGCAAGGGCAAGCAACAGGAAAACACTACGCTTCATAAATCGACTCCGGTTCGGTATCTGTCCTACGCAAGACGCCGTCGCGGTAGAGAATGCAGGCGGGCCGGGTGTCTGACCCATGCGCCGGCACGCAAGAGCCCGGCACCTTAAACCATTGCCCCGCAGTGCGCAACGGCCGGGCGAACTGCGCCAGGAATGCATGCATAAACTGCGCGGCAATCCGGACTGCGTCGCTCACGCGCGCGCAAGTGGCATGCAATCCTGCAGTGGCCGGCTCCAATCCCGCGACTGGAACGATCAAGTATCGCTGTTGCCCCGGCTTGCGCTCCGATTGAACGCGGCTGGCTGCCTGCGCGCAAGCTGTTTTTGGTAAATTTTGCAAAGTTTCGCACTGTTTCGTGCAGGCAAATCGCGGTATCCTTAAGAGCTAAAACCGGTCAAAGCCGCGCACCGCGCGGCGATGCCGGGCGCGTTTCAGTGCAGGGGAATCCATGATGCGTTGGCTGCACCGGTTTATTCCATTCCTGTTGTTTGCATCCGGCCTGTGTCTTACACCGACCGCGTCGGCGACTCCGGCAGCGGGTTACTGGATCAACCCCGCAGCGCCGGGCAGCGGCTTCGTCATCGAAATCCAGGGCACCAGCATGTTCATGGCGGGGTTCCTGTACGCCACGGGCGGCGAAGCAACCTGGGTCGCCTCAATTGGCCAGATGACCACGCCCACGCAATATTCCGGATCGCTTATCACATTCACCGGCGGGCAAACGCTGACCGGCGCCTACCAGACGCCCACCGAGGTGACGGGTCTTGGCAGCATTGCGATCACGTTTAACACCGACACCACTGGCACGGTGACATGGCCGGGCGGCACCATCCCGATCCAGCGTTTCGATATCGTGCCCGGCGGTTCGTCTGCGACGCAGCCGGCGTCCAATCCGCAAACCGGATGGTGGTTGAACGAAGGCGAAGGCGGCCGCGGCTTCGCCATCGAAGTGCAAAACGGGGCCATGTACCTCGCCGGCTATATGTATGACAGCATGGGCAATCCGGTCTGGTATCTCTCGAACGGCACGCTGACGAATCCGTCGCTGTATCAGGGCGTGTGGACGCAGTATCAAAACGGTCTGACACTGAGTGGTTCCAACGCCGGCAACGTGGAGGTCGCAAACGGCAACGTCGGCAGCGTAACACTCCAAATCGCGAATAATTCCGTCGCCACCTTGACGCTTCCCGATGGCCGGCAAATACCGCTGACCCGCTATGATTTCGGCCTGAGCGCGCTGACGCTGCAGGCATTCGCGCCGTCGGCGTCGGCGCCCACTCAATTGTTAAAGCTTACCGGCGTCGGTTTCGATACCGGGCAGAGCATGTTGCTTACGTTGTCCGATGCGAATGGTTACAGCGTGACCATCCCGCCGGTTACCGAAACCACGACCCAACTCGAGGTGTCGGTGCCGCCCTATCTCAACGCCATGACCAGCCTGTTCGGTTCGGGAACGGTGTCGATCCAGGCGCTGCAGGGCAGCACCAAGTCGAATTCCCTGACCGGATTCCAGATCCAGCCGTTGCCGACCCTGGCGAGTGCGCCGGGCGCCACTACGCTGTCGCTGATCCGGGCCAGCCTGGCAGAGGCGCAGAAGCTGCAGACCTCGATCAAAAACACGCCGCAGGATTCTCCCGCGATGGAAGACGCGCTGGGCCGGCAGGTGACCAACCTGCAGACGCTGGTAACCAACGTGCAGTCGGTGGTACAGCAGGGTCTGTCTTTTACCCTGGGCGCGGTCGGCGGGGTCAATATCACCGTGACCAGTGCGAACATAGCGGATGTCGACAGCCTTATTCTTGCCACCTTGCAAAGCCTCACCAGCCCCGGTCCGGGCGCCGCGCGCAAAACCACGTCGGCGCTGGGAGGCACTTGCCTGAGCGCGGAAGCCGGCGCCTTCGCGCAAGCCGCCATGACCGGCAACGGCAATACGGATACGCTGGCGCAGACTTTTCTCGAAGCCTCCTGCACTTCGAATTTATGCCAGGCGCCCGCCAGTTTCCTTCCGGCCTACGATTTGTTCAGCGGCGCGGGCTCGACCAGCCTGGGAGTCATCAGCCAGGGCGGTTATGGAACCACGCCGCAAAAAGGCCCGGCGGCGGCGATGCTGTCGACGCTGATCGGTAACTCCTCGACCAGCGTGGCGCTGAACAACCTGCTGTGCCTTAGCAGCACCAGCGACCAGTCGGCGGTGAAAACCGGAATTGCCAACGTGACCAGGCTGCAACAGCCGATCTACAACGTGTTGCTGCCGAAGACCACCGGCGAACTCGGACAAACCCTCACCAGCGCACTTACGCTGAGCACCCTGATCGCGCCGCCGCCGCCGCCGACTGCGGCCGGCATCAGCGGTTCCTGGAGCGGCACGTTCACCGTGGCGAGTCCCGGGCAGTGTTTCCTGCAATTTCATACCTGGACCGCGACCTTTGCCGATGCCAACGGCGTGCTTAGCGGCAACTGGATCGCGGACGATGGATCCTCGGGCGCAATGTCGGGTGTGGAAACCGGCACCGCGGGGTCGTGGTCCACCCCGGGCAGCAACGGCATTTTTGTTTCGACGGCAATCAACGGCAACAACATGACCGGCAATTTCACCAGTGCCGTGCATTGCATCGTCAATACCACGGACTACGGACCTTTGCAGGGCACTTTTTCCGGCAGCAAAGGTTGATGCGCGATTCCAGACAGGTGGGCACTCCATGATGAATCTTGGTCTTAGTCAATCGACGCCGGTGATGCGCCGGCTGCTTGCCGCGGCCGCGGTATTTTGTTCGATGCTGTTTGCCGGCGCCGCGCATGCGCAATTCACGCCGGCCTCCGGTTATTGGTGGAATTCCGCCCAGGGCGGCAACGGATTCGTCATCGAAATCCAGGGCAGCAGCATGTACATGGCGGGATTCCTGTACGCGACGAGCGGAGAGGCGACCTGGGTCGCATCGCTGGGCCCCATGACTTCAGCGACTCAATACTCGGGATCGCTCCTCACATTTTCCGGCGGCGAGACATTGACCGGAACCTATAAGGCGGCGACGCAGTCCGCAACGTCGGCCGGAAACATCAGTATCACTTTCACCAGCGCGACCCAGGCCACGCTGACCTGGCCGGGCGGCACCGAGAAAATCCAGCGCCTGGATTTCGGGCCCGGTGGCAATGGCGGCACGCAGCCCGCGACCAATCCGCAGACGGGCTGGTGGTGGAATACCGCCGAAGGCGGACGCGGTTTCGGCATCGAGGTCCAGGGCAACAGCATGTATCTCGCGGGCTACATGTACGATACATCGGGCAATCCCGTGTGGTATCTCGCCAGCGGCGCGATGACCGATAATGGTTTGTTCCAGGGTGAGTGGACGCAGTATCAGGGCGGCCTGACGCTGAGCGGGCCTTACAAGGCCCCCAGTCTGCTGAACGGCAACGTCGGCAGCGTTACGCTGCAGTTCTCGAGCACGTCGAGCGCAACGTTGACGCTGCCCAATGGCAGACAGATCCCGATCACGCGCCTGAGTTTCGGGGTGAGCGGCCCGACGCTGACTTCGTTCACCCCGGCCGCCGCGGCGCCGGCAGGGGTATTGAACGTCACCGGCGCCAACATCAATCCCAACGCGACGTTGTCGCTCAACCTGTCCGACAATACCGGCTACAGCGTCAACGTTCCGCTCACCACGGTCACTTCCACCGGCTTTACCGCCGCGGTCCCGCCTTACTTCAATTCGACCAGTGGCGCGTTCGGCAGTGGAACCGTAAGCATGGCGCTGACGCAAACGTCTGGCGGCGCCAGCGTGAATTCCAACTCGCTTACCGGGTTCAGCATCCAGTCACTGCCGGTGTCGAAGGCCGCTGCCGGCCAAAGCACGCTGTCGCTGATCCGCGCCAACCTCGCCGCGGCGCAGAAGCTGCAGACCTCGATCAAGGGCACGGCGCAGGATTCGCCGACGGTGGAAGCCGAAGTGGCGACGCAAATTACCGACCTGCAGACGCTCGCCACCAATGTGCAATCGGTGGTGCAGAACGGCGTGGCGTTTTCGCTGGGTGCGGTGGGTGGCGTCAACATCACGGTGAATCAGAGCAACATCAGCGATGTCGACAGTCTGATCCTCGCCACGCTGCAGTCGCTGGCCACGCCGCCTGGCGGCAGTGAGGACAAGAGCTCATCCGGCAAAACCGTGGAGGCAGCGTCGCCTGGCTGCATGTCGGCCGAAGCCTCGGCGTTTGCCCAGGCCCTCCTCGCCGGGTCCGGCAACTTCGATGCGCTGGCGCAGGCGCTGGTCAACGCGCCGGGTGTTTCTTCCGCCTGCGGTACCGCGGGCGCGTTTGGCTCGGCCTACCAGATCTTCGGTGGCGCCGGCAATATCGGCATCGGCATCGCCGATCTGGCGGGACTTTCCGCCGACGCCTCAAAGCTGCCCGGTGCGACCTTGTTCGCAACCACCAACGCCAACGCCAACATCGCGCTGGGCCTCAACGCCTTGTTGTCGCCCGCGTTGGCAACGGAGGCATCCGCGGTGCAATCCGCGATCGGCAACGTAACCGCGCTGTCGCAGCCCGCCACCAGTCAGTTGATCGCGGAGGCGACGGGATTCCTGCAAACGGCGATTTCCGATTCGCAGACCTTCATTACCACCGTGGCGCCCCCGCCCTCGTCGGGCATTCCGGGCAACGTCCCGGCCGGCACTTACAGCGTTTCGATAGTTACCTGCACTACGTTGCCGAATTTCAACGATTGCATCCCCAACAACAATGTGGCGACGCTCACTAATGTCGATCCTGTTGCTCTCGCCGGTTATTTGTCGCAGATTTTCTCCGCAGATTGCACGGCCTTTGGCGCCACCCTAAGCGGAATCACTTGCACCCAGTCGTACGTACCGTTCAACGGCACAACATTTTCCTTTACCGCAACTTACAGCGGGGTCGTCACTGGTGTGGGCGCGGAAACCGTCGTGGCTACCTTTACCCTTACCAAGATCGGATGACGCCGCGCCGCAAAGGTGGAGCCCACATAGAGATGTCTTGTGCTTTGGCCACATCATGTCGATAACGAATACCGGTTGATCACTTCCACTACTCCGCTGTCGACCAAGGGGAGTGATCGTGCGGCGCGCGCGCTCCGCGCCGCCGCCGTGTGCTGTGCGATATTGTTTTCAGCGCCGGCTGCCGCGGTTCCGGAATCCGGTTTTTGGTGGAATCCGGCGGCACCTGGGAGTGGTTTCGTAATCGAAATCCAGGGCTCGCAAATATTCATGGCGGGCTTCCTGTACGGCATCACGGGAAATCCAACCTGGGTCGCCGCCCTCGGCCCCATGTCGTCCACGCAGTATTCGGGGCCGCTTATCACTTATTCCGGCGGCCAGACCCTGACCGGCGGCTTTCAGCAGGCCGTTCTCGCTCCGACGGTCGGTAGCATCACAATAAATTTCATTAGCGATACGACCGCCGACGTGAGCTGGGCCGGCGCCAGCGGCAGCGCGAACATCTCGATCCAGCGCTTTGACATCGTTCCGGGGGGATCGAGCACGCCGCAACCCGCGACCAACCCGCAGACCGGGTGGTGGTTGAATTTGGCGGAGCCTGGGCGCGGATTTGCCATCGAAGTGCAAAGCGGCCAGATTTATTTCGCAGGCTATATGTACGACGCGCTCGGCAATGCCACCTGGTATCTCACCACCGGCCCGATGCAGAATCCGGGTTTGTTCCAGGGGCAGTGGCTTCAACTCAGCAACGGACAGACCCTGGCCGGGCCGTACAAGGCCCCGACCGTTGCGAATGCTATGGCGGGAGCGGTCACCTTGCAATTCGCCAGCGTCAGCAACGCGACGCTGACCTTGCCCGACGGCAGGCAGATTCCCCTCGAACGCTTCAGCTTCGGATTGACCGGTCCCACACTCACGGCGTTCAACCCGCCCGCCGCGGCGCCGGCATCCGTGCTGACCATCGCCGGCAGCAACTTCGATCCGAGCGCCAAATTTGCGTTGACGTTGTCCGATAACACGGGTTACAGCGTAAGCATCCCGCCGAGCTCGGTGACGGCCAGTGCGGTCACGGCTTCTGTGCCGCCCTATTTCAATCCGGTCAGCGGGGCGTTCGGCAGCGGCACGGTGAATGTCAAGCTGACGCAGACGTCCGCAGGCGTCGCCGTGGATTCCAATACGCTTCCGGGCTTCAACATCCAGCCGCTGCCCGCCGCCAAGAATTCAGGGGCCGGCACCTTGTCGCTGATCCGCGCGAATCTCGCGGAAGCGCAGAAGCTGCAAATCGCGATCACCGGTACCTCGCAGGAGGCGCCGGGGGTCGACGCGGCGATTGCGGCGGAAGTCGGCGACATGCAGCAATTGCTGAACAACATTCAAAGCGTGGTGCAAAACGGCCTGTCCTTCAGCCTCGGCGCAGTGGGCGGTGTCAACATCACGGTTAACCAGACCAACATCGCTGACGTCGACAACCTGATCCTCGCGACGCTGCAGTCGCTCGCCGCGCCGCCCGGCGGCAGCCGGAAAACCACGCAAGCCGCGACGCCTGGCTGCATGTCGGCCGAAGCCTTGGCGTTCTCGCAGGCGATGTTGTCCGGGTCGGGAAATCTCGACGCACTGGCGCAGACTCTGCTCGAGGCGCCCGCCAAATCAGCGGCCTGCAATACGGTCGATACCTTCACTTCGGCCTATCAGAACTTCGCCGGCGCGGGCGACGTGGGCCTCGGCATTGCCGACGGCGCGGGCACACCTGCGGCTCCCACGTCGCGGCTGCCGGGCGCGGCGCTGTTCGCTCTCGCAAACGGGCACGCCAATTTCTCGCTGGGCCTCGGCGCCTTGCTGTCGCCGACGTTTGGAAATCAGACGCCCGCGCTGCAATTCGCCATCGGCAGCGTCACCGGGCTCGCGCTTCCCGTTGAGGACGAATTGCTGGCGAGAAGCAGCGGCCAATTCGCGAGCTACGTGGGCGATGCCAGAACCGTGAACAATCTGGTGGCGCCGCCGGTGCTGGCGCCGGGGGCGCTGGTCCCGACCGACCTGCCGAACGGATATTACCAGTTCACATCTTCGTTCAACCTCTCGATCAACGGACGGCCGGTGTCGGGGACTACCGGTGCCATATCGCTCACGAATGACGACGGCACCGCGTTCGCGGTTTTGCTTCAAGGTGACATGACCGCCTATAACGCTGCGCACGGCTGCAACGCGATCGGCGAGACCTGCGCTCCGAGCGTCACACCGTTCGATGGCACGACCTTCCAGGTGATTGTCACACTCAACGGTCCGAACATTAGCGGCACCATCACCTACCTGCTTACGAAAACCGGTTAATGCCCAAGCGGGCGCGGCAGGTGAGCGCAGTCAGGAGCGAGATCGATCCTCTGCTGCTGCGGGCGCTCGCGCGGTTGGCGCAGGGCCGCGCCGAATAACGTATCAGCCGGGCCTAATTCCCTGATTTTCCGAAATCCGATGTCTGTCTGGCCCGGTTGGGCCATTGACGCGGTTGGGGGGCAAGAATATAAATACGCTGCCAAAGCCATGGCATTGGCATAGCGTCCCGTGTTGAATTCATCCACCTATTACTGGGAGAGAATCATGCGCACACTGACTGATACCGAAATCGAATCGGTGTCTGGCGGCACCGGATTATCAACCCTTATTCAGACCGCCCAAGCTACCGGCAACTATTCGTATCTCATTGCCTTGATCAATTGGGTTCAGGCGATCATGCAGAACGGGATCGCGACCTCGCTGAATGCCGTCGGCGGCACCGGTATCACCGTGAATCCGGTTAGCGTGCCCAGCCAGCCCACTGCTCCCATCGCTACGCCCTGAAGGCGGCGCTGACTGCCGGCACCGGGTAACGATCGCAGCCTGCGGCGGTTCGCAGGCGCGCCGCGGCGTCGTACGCCGCGCGCAGCGGGTTTTACCGGTGCCGTTCCAGCCGGTTGCATGCCCTCAGCAGCAGGCAGGGGGAGCCGGGGAGGGGTGCCGTTTCAATGAGCGGAACCATGCGCCGGTTGCCTGTGCGTTTCCTCTAACGTCCAGGCGCCGCGCGGCTGCCGCATGCAGGTTTCCCGAGATCCGCCGCGGACTGGAAAATTTTCGCCGCCACGCTGGCGGCGCAGTCAATGAGCAAGTCTGAAAGCCTGGGGCAGACCGCACCATGAATTCTCCGCTGTTTCGCCGCGAAGCCCAGGACCAAGTGCGGAATCGCGCGCTGGGCGAAGTGTTGGCAATCCTGCCGCCTTCACTCAGGAGCATTGTCGTTGCCGCCGCGCTATTCGGTGCGGTGTTCGTCGCCTTTTGCGTGTTTGGCCAATACGCCCGCAAAGTCCATGTCACGGGATTTCTTGCGCCTGACAAGGGATTCGTGAAAGTCTTTACACGCGACGCCGGGACCATCGTCAACAAGTACGTTGAAGAAGGCCAGTCGGTGAGGAAGGGCGATGTCCTGTTTGTGGTGTCGCTGGATCGCAGCTCGGAAGCCGGGGGCGGCGCCGGCCGCGTGGCAGTCGAGGAAATCCAGCGCCGAAAAGAGGCGTTGAAGCGCGAACGGACCAAGCTGGGCGAGATCGGCCGCATCCAGGTCGAGCAGCTGCAAACGCGAATTCTGGAACTCTCCGCGGAACTCAAGAAAATCGGCAGTGAAATCGACCTGCAGAGCCAGCGCATCGAGACCCTGCGAAAGACCAGCGCGCGCTATTCGAATCTTGCCGCGGAGCATTTCATTTCAGACAATCAGTTCCAGCAGCAGCTCGGGGTGCAGCTTGAGCAGGAGGTCGCGCTGGCGGCGATGGAGCGCAACAAACTGACGATTGCGCGCGACCTCGATGCTACGCGGCGCCAAATCCCCGAACTTGAATTGCGATCGCGCATCGACATCTCGTCGCTGGAGCGTCAGGCGAGCAGCCTGGATCAGGACGTGGCGGATTTCGAAACGCGGCGTGAATTGCAGGTCAGCGCGCCGGTGGACGGAATTGCGACGGCGATCCAGGCCGAAGCAGGCCAATTCGCGAGCCCGAATTTTCCATTGCTCAGCATTATTCCCGCCGGCTCGGTGCTGGAGGCGCGTCTGCTGGCGCCCGCAGCCGCGGTCGGATTTATTCGCCCCGGCAAAGAAGTCAATTTGCGCTACGCCGCTTATCCTTTCCAACGCTTCGGGCACCGGCGGGGCACGGTGCAGCAGGTAACCAGAACCGTCGTCAATCCCAGCGAGTCGCCAACCCCGGTCAAGTCCAATGAGCCGTATTACGTGGTTCTGGTCGGCCTGGACCAGCAATTTGTCCAGGCTTACGGTGACAAACTGCCGCTTCGCGCCGGAATGACATTGGAGGCAGACGTGTTGCTCGACCGCCGCCCCATTTATCATTGGATCCTTGAGCCCCTGTTCAGCATCGAGGGCCGCGTTTAAGCGTGCTCGCTCTCAATTTCTGGGGGCGCGGTCGCGTGCCGGTCATGCTGCAGACCGAGGCCGCCGAATGCGGGTTGGCCTGCCTGGCCATGGCGGCGAGCTATCACGGCTATGTAACTGATCTCGCCAGTTTGCGCCGCCGCTTCCCGCTCTCGCTCAAGGGCGTGAATCTTCAGCAGTTGATCGAGATCGGCAAGCAGATCAAATTCGCCAGCCGGCCGCTGCGCGGCGAAATCGAGGAACTTCCCGCAGTCAAACTCCCCGCCGTATTGCATTGGGATCTGAACCACTTCGTGGTGCTGACCGGAATTGCCCGCAACCGGTTCGTCGTCAACGATCCTGCGTGCGGCGAAGTGGTGATGACGCGCGACGAATTCTCCAGGCATTTTACCGGGGTGGTACTGGAACTGAGTCCGACCGGGGAATTCGAGCACAAGGTCGAGAAGCAACGATTCGGCGTTTGGGACTTCTGGCGCTCCGCGACCGGGCTCGGCGGGGCGCTAACCCAGATTCTGGTGCTGGCCCTGGTGTTGGAGCTGTTCGCGATCGCGGCCCCGCTCTACCAGCAGTGGGTGGTGGACGAAGCAATCGTATCCGGCGACCGCGATTTGCTGGTGGTGCTGGCGATCGGTTTTGGGTTGCTGCTGGTCATCCAGTCGCTGGTCAGCATGGCGCGGTCATGGGCGCTGCTGTATCTCGGCACCACGCTCAACGTGCAGCTGGTGCGCAACCTGTTCGCTCATTTGTTGCGCCTGCCAATGGAATTCTTCGAGAAGCGGCACCTTGGCGACATCAATTCGCGTTTTGGATCCCTCGACGTCATCCAGCACACGCTGACCACGAGTTTTCTGGCGTCGATGATCGACGGCGTGATGGTGATTGCCATGCTGGCGTTAATGCTGGTCTATAGCGTCGCCTTGTCGTTCATATCGATATTTGCGATCGTAATTTACGGTTTGCTGCGGGTGGCGATTTATCGCCGCCTGCGCGCGGTGAATGAGGAGGTTCTGGTGCGTGGTGCCAAGCAACAGACCAATTTCCTGGAAGCCATGCGGGGCATGCAGGCGATCAAGCTGTTTGGCCGGGAAGCGCAACGGCAGGCCGTGTACCAGAATCTGCTGGTCGATCGGACCAACTCGGAAATCGTCGCACAGAAAATCGGGATCGCTTTTCAGTTTGCCAACCTGCTGATATTTGGAATCGAAAACATTGCCGTCATTTATTTCGGCGCGCGCCTGGTGCTCGACGGCGGCTTCTCCGTCGGGATGTTGTTTGCTTTCCTCAGCTATAAAACCCAGTTCGGCCTGCGAACATCCGGACTCGTCGACAAGTGGGTCGAAATAAGAATGCTGAACCTGCATGCGGAACGCGTCGCCGATATTGCGTTGACTCCGCCGGAGCAGGCTGGCGCGATGGCCGCGGAGCGGCCGGCCGGCGCGCGGATCGACGTGCGCGGCCTCAGTTTTCGCTATGCCCCGCTGGAGAAAGCGGTCCTGGAAAATGTCGATCTGGAAGTCGCGCCGGGCGAGATCGTGGCAATTACCGGCCCCTCCGGCTGCGGAAAATCCACGCTGATGAAAGTCATGCTGGGACTGCTCAAGCCCGAGCAAGGCGCCGTTCTGATCGGGGGCCAGGACATCCGGAATCTCGACCCGGCGTCTTATCGCGGCAACATCGGCGCCGTGATGCAGGACGACACGCTGTTTGCCGGGTCGATTTTCGACAACATCACTTTTTTTGACGCCGCGCCCGATCACGCCGGCGTGGCGGCGGCGGCGTCTCTCGCATCGATCGCGGAAGACATTGCGCGCATGCCGATGCAATACGACACTTTGATCGGTAACATGGGAAGCGCCCTGTCCGGCGGCCAGCGTCAGCGCGTCATCCTGGCCCGGGCCTTGTATCGGCAACCCAAAATTCTGTTCCTGGACGAGGCCACCAGTCACGTGGACGTGGCGCAGGAGAAGGCCATCAACGAGGCGCTGCAGCAGCTTGGAATTACCATCATCCTGATCGCCCATCGTCCCGAAACCATCCGGTCCGCGTCACGCGTCTACGACCTGATCGCAGCCCGTTAGCGTCTTTGCGGTGTCTCCGCTCGGAGACTTCGGACCGCCAAATATTTCACAAACTCCGGCAAGAAACAGCTGTTTGCGGCGCCGGGACGCCAAACATCGTTGTGTGGGACGTGAAATGGATGGCAGAATGGGCTTGGGTCATGCTCCAGGATGGCGATGGCTGCGCAGCAAGGATGCCGCAGTTCGCACAGTGACAATGGACAGGCACATATGAACAACAGACTGATTTGGCTAGCCGCGGCGCTGTGTACCTGGTTTGTCTCAGGGGCAAGCGTTGCGGCGACCGACGGCCGCGCCGCCGAAATTCTGAGCATTCAGGGCCGCGCTGAATACCGCGCCAGTGAAACCGCGGGCTGGAGCGCCGCCAATGCGCAACAGCCCTTGTATGGCGGCAATTGGGTGCGCACCGGCGATCTTTCGCGGCTGGCGGTCATGTTCGTCGACGAAACCCAGGTGCGCCTCAACCAGAACACGGTGCTGGAAGTGAAGCAGGTGAACCCGCCCGGCGGCCTCGGCCTCTCCTCATTGCGGCTGCTGCTGGGACGCATGTGGTCGCGCACCAAGGCGATTCCGGCGAACCTCGCCGTCAACACGCCGTCCGCCACCGCGGGTATCCGCGGCACCGACTGGGAAATCGACGTCGAGGACAACGGTCGTTCCACGCTCGCCGTCTATTCCGGCCAGGTCGAGTGCTACAACGACCAGGGGCGCGTCACGGTGGGCGCCAACGAGGCGGCCGTGGCCGAAGTCGGCAAAGCGCCGACCAAGATCGTCCTCACCAATTTCAAGGAGCGGGTGCAATGGGTGACGGCTTACGCCGTCGATCCCCTGCGTTATATCGTGCTCTACGATACCCGCCTCGACGCCCTGAAAAAGGCAGCGGCGGCGGAAGGCGGCGACGCCGCCCAACGCGCCGTGCGCGGCCGTGCGTTGGCGGACCTCAACCGCTGGGCGGACGCTGAAAAGGAACTCGCGGCAGCCTATGCCGCGGGCAACCGCGATACCGGCACCCTGGCCGGGCTTGCGCTTGCGGCGTTGCGCAACGGCGACGCGGGCGCCATGCGGCGCTATCTTAGCGAAGCAAAAAAACAGGCACCGGACGACGAGCTCTACCGGCTCGCCGAAGCGGCGGCGGCGATCAAGGCAGAGGATTTCAAAACCGCCATGGCGGCGCTGGATGCAGTTATCCGGTCGGGCAGCGCGCGGCAGGCGGCGGCGTGGCTGATCCTTGCCGATATCAAGGTATATTTTGGCGAAGTGGATAACGCCGCGGGAATTCTCGCCGACGGCATCAAGCGTTTCCCCGACGACGCGCGCTTGCACGCCGAGCTTGCGCGTGTTTATCTGTTTGCCGACCGCATACCCGAAGGCAAGGCCGAGGCGGCCACGGCGCTTTCGCGCGACCCCGATTCCTATCTCGCGCGCATCGCCGCCGGCGACCTCGCACGCCTGGATGGCGATGGGAGAACCGCGGAAAAATCCTTCGGCGAGGCGATCGGCCTCAACCCTGCCGACGATCGCGGCTGGTTCGGCCTCGGGCAAGTCAATAGCGAGCGCGAGGAGGTGAAACGCGGTCGCGCCAATCTTGACCAGGCAATTCGCATCAATCCGAACGGTCCCGGTTATCGCGGCGAACTCGGTTCGCTCGAGACCTTTGCCAATTACCTGGATCGTGCCGAGGCGGAATTCAAGGCAGCGCTCCAGACCAATCCCGCCGACTATATCGCGCTCACCGGGCTTGGCATCGAGCAACTCAAGCGCGGCCAGCCGGAAGCGGCGCTGGAGTCGTTCAACAAGGCGAGCCTGATGGAGCCCCGCTACGCCCGCGTGTACGTGTTCAGCGCGGTCGCCTATTACCAGCTCGGACGGCCATCGCGCGCGCTCGAAACCCTGCAGCGCGCATCCGAACTCGATCCCAAGGATCCGCTGCCGCATTTCATGGCGAGCATGATCCACTATGATTATTTCGAGCCGGGGAAGGCCCTCGCCGAAGGCCGCGAAGCGCTTCGCCTGCTGCCGAACCTGAAGTCGCTCAACCAGGTTGCCAACGACCAGAAAGGCTCGGCAAATCTCGGCGAGGCGCTCGCCTTTTTCGGCATGGAGGAATGGGCGCAAAGCTATGCCCAGGAATCCTACTATCCCTACTGGGCGGGCAGCCACCTGTTCCTGTCCGACCGTTACGTGCCCGGATTCAACAAGAATTCTGAGCTCTACCAGGGCTTCCTCACCGATCCCACGGTATTCGGCGCCTCCAACCGCTTTCAGGAACTGGTGCAGAAGCCGGGGAACTACCAGCAACTGCAAATGCTCGCCGGCTCCAGCAAGACATCGCAGTTCATCGATCCCGAGATCACGCTCAATGGCTATTCCAACAATGGGACGCCGATTTCCTATTTTCTGGATTCCGACTATATGCGCGTGTTCAAGGGCAGCAACGCGCAAACCCTGAACGCGGATCGGGTGAGCGGAACGGTCGGCCTGGGTGTCAAGCCCACCTATGAGTTGAGCTTGTTCGTGTTCGGGAACGATTCCTACCAGACCGGCCGCGCCTATAACGTCGATCCCCTGTTCGGGCCGGTGAATACCAGCCTCAACGATTACCGGGTCGACATCGGCGCCAACTACAAGTTTTCTCCGACCTCGCAGCTCTGGATCAAGCTGGGGCAGGGCAATACCGATAGCCGTGCTTCGGATGTTTTCATCGGCAGTTCCCTTATCGGTACCCGGCAGCGCTACCACCTGGGCCTCGGCAACGAAGATTACGAGTTGCGCCATACCATGACGCTCGCGGGCTCACAGACCGAAATCACCTGGGGTGTGGAAGGCGCGCGGCAGAAAAATCCGCTGGATGCGCGAAGTCTCGACCCCATCGACGACACCAATTTCATTTTCACCAACGACTCCATCACCGACACCTCGACTAACGTCTACGTTGCGGTACGCCAGCCGTTCGGCGATGCGTTGTTGCTGGAAGGGGACGCCTTCTACCAGCATTATCACAAGCATCTTATTCATCTGTTCGGATTCAGCGACCTCAGCGGGAACAGTGTCGAGGACCCGGATGATATTGCGACCCGCGACGAGACTCTGAATTCCAACCGCGTGGCTCCGCGAGCGGGACTGGTCTATCGCTTCGCGCCGAATCGCCTGGTTCGCCTCGCCTACCAGGATTGGGTAAAGCCGGCGACGGTGGCGACCCTGGCGCCGGTGGCGACCGCCGGGATCCCCGTCGACGACTCGCTCAACGAGGGCGGCGGCCGGGTCAAACGCACGGCGGCACAGGTGGAATGGGAATTGTCGAACAGCACTTTCCTGTATGCGCTGTTTGACCGGCGCGAGGTCACCAATCCGCGCTTTTCGATCCCGCCGACGGCGACACCGACGATTCCGGATCTGGTCAAGCTGCGTTCGCAAAGCCTGATCTACACCCCCAACAACGACGAGCTGGAGGGCCAGCCGACTTTCGGTCAGGGCACGGCGGACAAGGCGGCGCTGGCGTTGAACCAGATTCTGACGCCCAACTGGTCGGTGCTCGCGCGCTACGAATACACGGATTCGAAAAATACCGGCACCGGCTTCAACGGCAACCTGATTCCCTACCTGCCGAAGAATCTGTACAGCGTGGGCGCCACCTGGATTGCGCCGAGCCGGTTATACCTCACCCTGCTGGCGATCCACCGCTCAGAGCGGTTCAGCGACGAGGCCAACAGCCTGCCTCTCAATCCTGGCTGGGACGCATCGGTCAAAGGCTATTGGGAAACGCCGGACAAGCGCTTCAATGCGTCCTTCGTGATCAGCAGCCTGTTCAAAAGCCAGACCCCCACGTTCTACGGTATCGGCCTCACCTATCGGCATTGACCGGCGCGGGCGCCTCGCGGCTTGTTTCAAGCCGCGGCAGGCGTGTTAATCTTTCGCAGTACCCATAACAACAAGCCGCAAGCATGATCGAACGCCTGCTCAAGTTCGTCGCCCAGCGTACCCACCTGCTGCGCCTGGCAATCCCCATCGGTCTGGCGTTCCTGGTGGGCCTCCTGAGCTTCACGCCGGCGTGGGAGAGCTTCGAACTCAAGGGCTTCGATACGCTCACTTACCTTACCGCAAGCCGGCGGCCTTCGGCGCCCATCGTCATCGTGGGCATCGACGAAAATTCCTTCGATCAGATCAAACAGCAGTGGCCATGGCCGCGCGGGCTCCACGCCAGGCTGGTGGACGCGCTGCGCGAGGACGGGGCGATTGTCATCGCGTTCGACATCGTGTTCCCCGAGCCCGATTTTCACGGACAGGACCAGGAATTCGCCGACGCCATGACGCGCGCCGGCAACGTGGTATTGGGCGCTGAAGTCGCGCACAGCACCCGGGACAAGTACAACCTGTCGCAGCTGGTGGAGTCGTTGCAGCTGTTCAAGGCCGCCGGCGCGCGCTCGGGCCTGATTTCCGTCAGCTACGACCCCGATTCAGGGGTACGCCGATTGCCGTTGTTTGAGAACGCCTTCTTTCGCGAAATCATTCGCATTTACGCGCAACACGACAAGAGCGTTCCGCCGGACGTAAAAATTGCCCCGGGCTCGATGATTCGCTACATCGGTCCCGACCATACTTTCAAGTACGTCTCCTACTACCAGGTGATCGACCATCTGCTGCCGAAGGGAACGTTCAAGGACCGGATTGTGATGATTGGCCGCGAAATCAATACCAATGCCGAAATCGGCGAGCAGCAGGTCGACATGTTCAGCACGCCTTTCCTGCAATTCACCGGCCAGAATATGCCCGGCGTCGAGGTTCACGCCAATATGATTGACGGCTCGCTCACGGGCCGCAACCTGAACCGCCTGCCGTTCGCCGGATCGCTGTTGCTGACCGCAGTGATGACCATGCTGGCAGGCATGGCGATGCGCGAATGGCTGCCGCTGCGCAGTCTGCTGGTGCTGGCGGGGCTGGCGCTGGTCATGATGACTGCGAGCTTTGTGCTGTTCGAATTTGCCAATTACTGGATGCCCATTGCCGCGCCGGTCTCCGGCATGGCGCTGGTGTACGTGGCCTACGGCGGCATGGCGTTCCTGCTGGAGCAAAAGCGCCGGCAGGAGATCAAGCGCGCCTGGTCCTTCTACGTCTCGCCGCAGGTGGTCGACCAGATGATCGCGCACCCCGAGCAGCTGGTGCTGGGCGGGCAGAAGCGCGAGGTCACGCTGATGTTTACCGATCTCGCCGGGTTCACCACGATCTCGGAGCAGCTGACGCCGGAGCAGGTGTCGCACCTGCTCAACCGGCATCTCACGGAAATGACGCGCATCGTGATCGCGCACGGCGGCACGGTCGACAAGTTCATCGGCGACGCGATCATGGCGTTCTGGGGCGCGCCGTTCGACGACCAGGCGCAGGCGCAGCACGCCTGCGAAGCCGCCCTGGAAATGCAGCAGGCGCAAACCAAGCTCCGCGAAGAACTGAAAGCCGAAGGCTTTCCGCCGGTGTTCATGCGCATCGGCGTCCACACCGGCAACGCGGTGGTGGGAAACATGGGTTCCGACGAGCGCTTCGATTACACGGCAGTCGGCGACCCGGTCAACCTGGCATCAAGGCTGGAAGGCGCCAACAAGGAATACGGCACCGATATCCTGGTAAGCGAGACTACGGCGGCGAAGCTCAACGGCGCGGTTCCGCTGCGCGCGGTGGATCTGGTCAAGGTCAAAGGCAAGCTCGACGCGGTCGCGGTATTCACCCCGGACAACGACGGCGAGATCGAGCACCTTACCGCCAAGGGTGTCAGCGCGTACCGGGCGCAGCGCTGGGACGAGAGCGAATCGTTTTGGCGTGCGCTCCTGCAACGGCGGCCGGCCGACAGCGTGGCCGAGCTCTACCTGCGGCGTATCGCCTCCTATCGTGCGGCGCCGCCGCCTGCGGATTGGGACGGCGCCACCGCGCTCGATTCCAAATAGGCGCCCATGTCGTCAGCATCCGAACCCGACGTCAGCGCCGGCACTCTCGAGCACTACAACCAGCGCGCGGACGATTTCTGGAAGGGCACGCGTGATCACGACGTAAGCCAGAACGTCGAAGCCCTGCTGTCGCAGATCGAGGGTCCGCCGCCGTTTATGATTCTCGATCTCGGGTGCGGTCCGGGGCGCGACCTCAAGACTTTTGCCGGGCTGGGACACGTTGCCGTCGGGCTAGAAGGCGCCGCGCGCTTTGTCGAAATGGCGCGGGAGTACAGCGGCTGCGAAGTCTGGCCGCAGGATTTCCTCAAGCTGGACCTGCCTTCAGCGCGATTCGACGGCATTTT
>Ga0181537_10001253_pt1 | contig 23609 bp, 18 predicted proteins | sample PEATcosm2014_Bin_39_FD_119765 | JGI IMG/M metagenome (GOLD analysis project Ga0181537, IMG submission 119765) | Peatland microbial communities from MTU Mesocosm Facility, Houghton, MI, USA - PEATcosm2014_Bin23_10_metaG | ecosystem: Environmental > Terrestrial > Soil > Wetlands > Peat | place... | reverse complement strand
CTGCTGGATGCGCGCGGAGCTATCAGCGTGACGGAACGGGTGGGCGTGATTGGGCGTATTCGGTCGCTGACGGTGGAAGTGGCCAAGGCGTATGCGGTGCAGCAAGTTAGCTAGTTAGCGAGTCAGCAAGTCGGCAAGTCAGCAAGTTAGCAGGTCAGCCAGTTAGACAGTTAGCGGGTCAGCAAGTTAGCGAGTTAGCGAGAAAGCAATAGGTTATGGCGGAATTTTTGTTGGAGATTGGGCTGGAGGAAGTTCCGGCCAGGATGATTGCCGGAGCAGAGGCCGAGTTAGGCCGGCGCGTGAGCGAGTTACTGACTCGGGAGCGGCTGCTGGGCGCTGGCGCCAAGGTGACAACCTACTCGACGCCGCGCCGGCTTGCCCTGCTCGTGGAGGATGTGCTGTCGAGCCAGGCGGACACGGAAGAGAAGCTGACCGGACCGTCGTGGAAGGTCGCATTCAAAGATGGTGTCCCGACCGCTGCGGCAGAGGCCTTTGCGAAGAAGGCTGGTGTGGCTGTTACTTCTCTTGAGAAGATTACCAATGCCAAGGGCGAGTATGTGGGCGCGACGGTGAGGAGGCGGGGACGGGCGGCGGCTGATCTGCTGGTCTCCGAGTTGCCGAAGGAAGTTCTGGGTCTTTATTGGGCCAAGAACATGTACTGGCGGGCTGGGAAGCCGGAGCGCTTTGTGAGGCCGGTTCGCTGGGTTGTTGCTCTGCTTGATTCAGCTGTGGTTCCGCTGGAGATTGCGGGGATCGGGGCCGGGAATGCGAGCCGCGGGCATCGGATTCTGCATGGGGAAGCGCCGGTGATTATGGAGGCTGCGGGGCTCTACCGAGAAAAGCTGCGCGCGGCTAGCGTGGTGGTGGATGTGGCGGAGCGCAGGCAGATGATTCGCAAGGCGCTGGATGCGGCGACACGCACTGTTGAAGGCGCACGCTGGCGCGAAGACGCGGCGCTGATCGAGACGGTTGTGCATCTGACTGAGTGGCCGAGCGTGGTGCTTGGAGGCTTTGAGCAGGAGTACCTGGTGCTGCCGGAAGAGGTGCTGGTGACCGTGATGCGCGACCATCAGAAGTATTTTGCTGTGGAGGGTGCGGATGGACGGTTGGCTCCGCATTTTCTGGCTGTGCTCAACACGCGGGTGGATGAGGAAGGGCTTGCTATCATCCGCCACGGCAATGAGCGGGTGCTGCGGGCGCGGTTCAAGGACGCGCGGTTCTTCTGGGATGTAGATCAGAAGATTCTTCTTGAAAACCGCCGCGAGATGCTCAAGTTTGTGACTTTCCAGAAGGAATTGGGGAGCTATTACGAAAAGTCCGGACGAATGAGGGTTCTTGCTGACGAGCTAACAGACGGGCTTCACAGGCGTGGGTTCAGCTTGAACAAACAGACTGTTCTCGCTGCAGCAACGCTTGCGAAGGCAGATTTGACCTGTGAGCTGGTTAAGGAGTTCACTGAGCTGCAAGGCATAATTGGCGGTCTGTATACTTTGGAGCAAAAGCGTCCCAAGCCCGTTGCAGATGCCATCTATAGCCATTACAAGCCTGCATCAATTGAGGATGTAATTCCGTCAACAGCCGAGGGCCAGCTTGTCGCTATCGTCGATAAGGCGGACACCATCGCAGGTATGTTCGGCATCGGTCTGCAGCCGACGGGGTCCAGAGACCCGTTCGCTCTGCGCCGCGCAGCCAACGGCATTGTCAAGATTCTTGCGGAAGGCAGCTTACCACTGGAACTGACGACAATCATCGAATTAGCTCTAGACCGGTACGGGTCCCAACTGTACCCGTCGTGGAGTCGCCTGCGAATCGAACTTGTCGCCGAGCTCAAAAGCTTCCTTCGCGAGCGGTTGCACTTCTTTCTGAAGGATGTACGCGGGTTTGCTTACGACGTGGTGAATGCGGTGCTGGCTGCCGGAGCGAACGATGTCCGCGATGCCATTGCGCGGGCTGAGGCGCTGACGGAGGTCCGCGGGTCAGAGGATTTTGCGGCGATCTCGGCAGCGTTCAAGCGCATCAAGAATATCCTGCGCCAGGCGGAAGAGAAGGGATTTGCCATCGGTTCGGCGAAGGACGTGGCGCTCTCGCCTGAAGCGCAGCAGCTTGCGGATGCAGCCGCCGGGTTGGCGCCCGAAGTTGCCTTGCTGCGGCAAGAGCGGGCGTATGGCGAAGCGCTGGGCCTGATCGCTACTCTGCGCCCGGCTGTGGACACCTTCTTCGAGAAAGTGATGGTGCTTGATCCGGACCCGGTGATTCGGGGCGCGCATCTTGGGTTGATCGACCAGGTTCTGCGAGGTTTCTCGGGGATTGCGGACTTCAGCGAGATCGTTACGGTGTAGGATTCCGCACGCTTTCCGCCGCACCTTCGGCGCGTTCCAGACGTCTACAATCAATAGAGATGTCCGACACGCTTTATTTGAGTTTGTGGTACCCGAATCTACGTCTTCCGGCGCTCGCGGAGAAGCTGAGCGCAGTGCTGAGCGCATTCTCATCCCATGGGGGCGAATCCAAAGTCTACGCGGCTACTGTGTGGCCCGTGAACTGGAGTGAGTCGCCCGTATTCCAGCGGGTTTGGGGCCGTGGCGCTAACGGGTCCGCGGGTGGTATTGAGCCCCGCATGGCGGTGGAAGAGGCGCTCGAACTGCTGCATGAGGACTACGCGTACGAGTTCCAGATTGGCTGGAGCCTTTGGGAACTGGAAGCTGCTCCCGAACTCGATCCACGTTGGGTGCGGGAGCCGAGGCTTGTGCGTGTGACCGGCTATGGGCCGCTGTTCGATGATGGCGCCTACGAGGCTGACGGGCATATCCGGCTGGATTTCGGTTCGGACGCGCCATTTCTGGATGAATGGGAAGAAAACGCGGAACTGAACGCAACGGCGGCGCGCCACGTTGAAGAGAATGTGCGCCAGCTGGTGGAGTTGGCCAGTGCTGTCGAAACGGGTTCAGGAGCCACGGCGCGCCTGCTGTGGAGTGAGCTGGGTGAGAGCCTTGCTCAGCGGCTTGCGGCGCGTCTTTCGACGCGTTTGAGGGGAGCAAACTGAGCGTGCGCTTCACCATTGAGCGATTGCGGACGCTGACACTGGCGGCGGGAGTACTACTGGTCGGCACGCTGATTGTGGTGTTGGCGGTGGGCAATTGGAAGCGCCACCTGACGCTCCGGGAAGTACTAAAGCCGCTGGGAGCGAATATTCAGGAGGAGGCCAATGGCTGGGTGTTTTCCCATGCCCTCGGCGCGCATTCGCAGTACAAGATCCATGCCTCAAAGCTGATCCAGCTGACCCAGCAGAAAGGCGGCCACGTGCTGTTGCACGATGTGACGATCGATCTCTATGGGGAGGATGGCAGCCGCGTGGATCGCATCGAAGGCAAAGAGTTTGAATACGATGTGAAGAGCTCAACGGTGACGGCGGCCGGGGCGGTCGAGATTTCTCTGATGAAGCCGGGCACGGCGCCGTCGGTTGCGCCGAAAGCAACTCCGTCGCAGGCGGTGGGGGAGAAGGGAAAGGGCAAGCTGACCGCAGCGGCGGGGAACGCCGAGAGTGGCGAGATTCATGTGAAGACGAGCGGTCTGACGTTCAACCAGAAGACGGGAGTGGCGACCACGAGCGAGCATGTGGATTTTTCGATGCAGCAGGGAAGCGGCAGCTCGATGGGCGCCACCTACGACTCACAGCAAGGGCACCTGGTGCTGGACCAGGCGGTGGTGCTGAATACCGAGCGGAATGGAGAGACGGTCCAGATCCGTGCACATCATGGGGAGTTCGAGCGCGAAGCCGATCTGTGCCACCTTCAGCAGGCCACGGCCGAATACCGGGGCGGGGAAGCTACGGCCACGATAGCGAAAATTCTCTTCCGCGAGGATGGTTCCGCGGAGCGGCTGGATGCTACGGATGGGTTCACGCTGAACACCGCGACCGGGGGACATCTTGCGGCGCCCACGGGGTCCATGGACTTCAACGAGCACAATCAGCCACGGCACGGGCATCTTGAAGGCGGCGTGACATTGGATTCCACTGGGGATTCCACAAGCGAGAATGGAAGAAAGAGCCGCCGTGTGCATGGGACCTCGCCGATGGCGGAGCTTGAATTCACCCCGGAAGGTGTGTTGCGGCACGCTCACCTGGAGCGTGGTGTGGAGATGCACAGCGAGGAGGTCACCGAGCCCAGCGCCATAGCAAAGGATGGCGTTTTGAAGGTAAGCCGGACGTGGCACTCCCCGTGGGCGGACGTGGAATTTCGGGAAGCGGGGAAGGGCCAGGTGGAGCCGGCATCGATCCATGGGGCGGGCGGTGTAGTCATCAACGGCGAGAGCCAGCGCGGGAGCGGAGCGCCGGAGCCTTCAAGGTTGGCGGCGGATGAGGTTACGGGCGAGTTTGGGCCGAATTCGCAGTTGTCCGTTATGACCGGGGTAGGTCACGCGAGCCTTGACGAGACGACGGCTACGGGGGCGGTGCAGTCGTCGACTGGCGACCGGCTGGAGGCGCATTTTGCGACGGCACAGAATGGCGATGCGGGTGGGGCAAAAGGCGGGCAAAAGAACGAACAGGGAGGGGCTGCGCGAATAGAGTCGGCGATGCTTGACGGGCATGTGGTCCTGATTCAGCAGCCCGCAGCGAAGCCGGGTGTAGAAGCAGCGGCTCCCATGCGTGCCACGGGAGGCCGTGCAGTTTACGAGGGCGCTGGCGAGTGGCTGCATCTGACACTGAGTCCCAGGGTGGAAGATGGCGGCTTGCAGCTTACGGCAGAGAAGATCGATGTATCGCACGAATCGGGGGACGCATTTGCGCACGGAAACGTAAAGGCAACCTGGACGGACTCCGGAACGGGGCAGGCTGGAACTGGTCAGGCCGGTTCAGGTGCGGCCGGGCAGGGGAGCTTGACGCTGGGCGGAAGCGGACCGGCGCATGTCATTTCCGCCGAAGCGCAGTTGAGCCACGCGACGGGCGAGGCCACTTTTAGGGGTCACGCGCGGTTGTGGCAGCAGGGGAACTCGGTGACCGCGCCGGTGATTGTGCTGAATCAGGTGCGGCAGACGCTGGCGGCGCGGAGCGCGGACCCTGCGGAACCGGTGCGGGTGGTGCTGGTGAGCGCGGCGGGGCCGGGGTTGGGGGCGGGATCACGTTCGGCGGGCGGCACAGCTTCGGCAAGAGCGGAGGGACAGAATTCGGGCCGTATTCCCGCGGCAAAAGCTGCCACGCCTTCTGTGATTCGGGTGCACGGGGGCGACCTGAATTACTCCGATGCGGAGCGCAAAGCGGTGATGCACGGAGGCGAGTTGCACACTGTGATTGCCGAGACAGCGACGGCGACTTCTATCTCGGATGCGGCCGATCTTACGCTGTTGCCGGCGGGGAATCATGCGGGCAAAGACGGCGGCCAGGGGCAGGTGGATACGCTGACGGCCACCGGGCATGTTGCAGTAACCTCAGAGGGCCGGCGCGGAACGGGCGAAAAGCTGGTGTACACGAGCGAGACAGGGGAATATGTGCTGACCGGAACTTCCGCGGCGCCACCACGGATGGTTGATCCCGCGCGGGGAACAGTGACCGGTGAGGCGCTTGTATTTCATAGTTTTGACGATAGCGTGAGCGTCGAGAGCGGCGGGCGCAAGACCATGACAGAGACCACGGCGCCGAAGTGACGGCGGAAGCGAGTTGATAGTAGATGGATACACTTATCGCCGAAGGAATCGGCAAATCGTATAAGGGCCGGCAGGTGGTGCGGGGCGTCGATCTGCGGATTTCGCGGGGCGAGGTTGTGGGACTGCTGGGTCCGAACGGCGCGGGCAAGACGACCAGCTTTTACATGATCGTGGGGCTGGTGGAGCCGGAAACCGGGCGGGTCCTGGTGGATGACAGCGACATAACGCGGGTGCCGATGTATCTTCGGGCGCGCAACTACGGCATCAGCTACCTGCCGCAGGAGCCTTCTGTGTTTCGCAAGCTCACGGTGGAGGAGAACATCCTGGCGGTGCTGGAGGCTCAGCCTCTGGGGAACCGGGAGCGGCGGACACGGACGGAGCGGCTGATTCACCAGCTCAATCTGGGGCATATCCGCACTACCAGGGGTTATGCGCTTTCCGGTGGGGAACGACGCCGCGTGGAGATTGCGCGTTGCCTTTGTATCCAGCCAAGCTTTATTCTGCTGGACGAGCCATTCAGCGGGATCGATCCGATTGCGGTGCTGGAACTGCAAAAGATCATCTTCGACCTGAAGGCGGGAGGCATCGGGATACTAATTACCGACCACAACGTGCGCGAGACACTAAGCGTAACCGACCGGGCGTACATTATTGCGGAGGGGCGCATCTTCCGCGCTGGAACTCCGCACGAACTGGGAAACGATGTCGAGGTGCGACGGGTTTATCTGGGCGAGGGGTTCTCGCTGGGATGAGGATTGCCCCTGGAGAGATGCTTTCCGCAGTCATTTTCCGGTCCCGTGGATTGCCGATGAGCGGTAGCTTGCGATGATTGGAAGATCCCCTGAGAGAAATCGCCGATCGCCCGTTGCCCATTCCGGGACAAATGTTCCGAATTGCAATAATTTGCTCTTTAGCAATTTTCGTGCCAGATTACACTTGATGTAAGTCCGCGTGCGGACCGAGTGCCAAACATGCCGCTATTGCAACCCAGATTAGGCCTCAAAGTCTCTCAACGCCAGGTGCTGACACCTGGCTTGATGCAGATGGTGAGTGTTCTTGCACTGAATAAGGTGGAATTGAAGGAGATGATCGATGCCGAGATGGTGGAGAATCCCGTCCTGGAAGAGATCGATGAATCGGTTCCGATGTTGGATCAGGTTGCGGGGCGCGAGGAACTGCTGGGAAGGGGAGCGGAGGAACTTCTTGGGCGGGGAGCGGAAGAACCCGCGGCCCCACCGAAGGACGCCTTCAACGAGATCGACTTTGGATCTTACTTCCAGGACTATCTGGATCCCGGCTACCGCACGCAGCCGGAGTTTGAAGAGAACGAGAAGCCCTCGTTTGAGAATTTTCTCTCTCAGCCCACGACTCTGTCCGATCACATGGCGTGGCAACTGGGAGCATTAACCCTCGATCCCCGGTTGAGCGCGGCCGCGGAATTCGTGATTGGGAATCTGGACGATGGTGGTTACCTGGTTGCCAGCGAGGAGGAACTGGCTCTGGCGCTGGGCGCCTTCTTCGGAGAACAGGAGCAGGGAAGCAACGGAAACGGGGTTTCAAAAGAAGCCGCGCAGGAGCAACTCACTTCTGAAAACGGCCATCAACCCATAAGCGCGGAATGGCTCGACCTGGTGCGGCGTGCGATTGACCTGGTGCAGCACATGGACCCTGCGGGAGTGGGAGCGCGCGATCTGCGCGAATGCCTACTAATCCAGATTGCGGCTCAACAGCAAGAGTTCGGCAAACTATATGCCAAACAGGAGGCCGAAGGCGAAGAGGATCCCCATGGCAGCTTCAGGGCTGAAGCTGAGGCGCAGTGGGAGAACCGGCGGCGCAGTATAGAGGTAGCGGCCCTTATAGCGGACCAGCATCTGCAACTGCTGCAAAAAAGAGACGTGAAGGACCTGGCACGCGCCGCTCACGTCACTGTCGAAGAGGCCCATGCTGGGATCGAGTTCATCCGCACGCTGGACCCGCGGCCCGGACGCCTCTACAACCGCGAGCAGACTCGGCTGATTGAACCCGACGTGGTTTTTATCAAGCGAGGCGGCGAGTGGGTTGTTGCGATGAATGAGGAAGACCTGCCAAGCCTGCGGCTCAGCTCGCGCTACCGGCGCATGCTGGTGGCCGAAGGTACAGACAAAGAAGTGAAGGATTATGTGAAGGAGCGCTTCCGCTCAGCGATGCAACTGATGCGCAACATCGCCCAGCGGAAGAGCACGATTTTGAGGACGTGCGAAGTGATTGTGCGCCGCCAGCAGGATTTCCTTGAGGAAGGCGTAGAGGGCCTGCGCCCGATGATGATCAAGGAAGTGGCGGAGGAGATCGGGGTTCACCCATCGACGGTGAGCCGGGCCGTGGCCAACAAGTACGCGCACACACCGCAGGGCGTGATCGAGCTGCGCTTCTTCTTTTCTGAAGGGTCCAACGGTCCGGAAGGCGCCGATACGCCGTTGCTGGTGCTGAAGCGCAAGGTGAAAAAGCTGATTGAGGACGAGGATGCGGGCCACCCGCTGACAGACGATCAGCTGGCCGCAATGCTTCAGGCCCAGGGTATCCAACTGACTCGCCGCACCGTGGCCAAGTACCGGGAGGATATGAATATTCCATCCACGCACCAGAGGCGCCGGCGGGACAAGTAGCCGAAAAGCAGTGGTTAGTGATTAGTGATTAGTGGTTAGTTTTCGGCTTTGAATGACGGTGCGGTTGCGTATCAGGAGTCTCCCATGCAAGGGGCGACCGGACTGAGAACTGACGACTGACAACTGAGAACTTGAAACTGTGAACTTAAAACTGACAACTGACGACCGGCCGCTATACAATCCGAAGTTCTCACCCCGAAACCGGGGATGAAAGAACGAGAAGCGGAGGCTGACCATGGAAGTGGAGTTTACCGCCAGGCAAGTAAAGATTTCCAAAGCGCTGCGTACACAGGCCGCGGAGGGGTTGGAACGTATTGGGCGCATCCTGGGCAAGGGGGTGCGCGCAAGTATCACTTTCGGTGCGCAGAGGCATGTGCAGATTGTGGAACTGACGCTGCAGGCGCGGATGCAGACAATTGCGGCGACGGGCAAGGCCGACTCACTGGACGCCGCGCTGCGGCAAGCGATTGAACATGCCGAGAACCAGGCGCGCCGGTACCGGGACCGCCGGTTGGAGGGCAAACGGCTGCCCAAAGAAGAGAAGGTGCTGACCGCTCCTCCGGTGTCGCGTCCCAAAGCGCGTCCTGCCCAATCGAATGGCGCCGAAGAGGACGGCAAGGCGGCGGGCTCGGGAAAACCGCGCGCGTCGATCGCCGTGCACTCGTTTCCATTTCGCGCCACGGTGGTTGAGCCTCATATCCTCAAGAGCTCCGAAGCGATTGCCCTTCGGCCCCTGACGATTGAGGAGGCTGTAAAGGAAGCCGAATTCCGCGACCGGGACCTTCTGATCTTCCGGAATCAGGCGGGAGAGGTCTTTGTTCTTCATCGCCGCCGGGACGGGCAAATGGAATTGGTGGAGATTCCATAGATTCTGGGTCTCATCCCAATTCGGGACTTTTGGTACTTCCAGGTTATAAGGCCTAACAGGTTTCTGGGATTGAAGCGGCCTTGTATGAGGCGTAGGCTTAGCCTAACGCCAAAGATGAATTTGCGTCCTATGCATCGCGAACAAGGAAACGAACGAGCCTGGAGATAGTGCCTGGAGCAGTTCGGGAATGGACGTGGTCCTTGCGAGCTTATCAACTGACGCCTTCCTTTCCACCCTCAGAACGAGGATCTGTACCCGGGGCCGTGGAATTGAAAGAGTCAGTTGAGTGTGAGGTTTCGGTCTGCAGCAATTCCGAAATTGCTGTTTTGCGTGGGAGATAGTTCGATTGAGTCTTCCGATGAATTCGGACTGCGCTGAGCAGCAGGAGATTCTGAACGCATTGCCCGTGCTGGTTTTCCTCGAGCGCGCAGGAAGAATTGTCTTTGCCAATACCGAGGCGAGACAGGTTTTAGGCCTCGATGAAGCCGCATGGAGTCCGTGTCCGGTTGAAGACGTTTTGTGGGGGCTTTCCACCGGAATGGCGGAGCCGAAGACTCTGTTGCCGGGAACGAGCCAGGGTAGCCTTTTCCACGCGACCCTGCGCGCGTCGAGCGGCCGGCTTCTGCCGGTTGAGGGAACGTGCAAAGTACTAAGCGTTGAGCCTCATGAATCGGTGATTGTCGCCCAACCGCAGGGGCGTGTGCAAACGCCGCGATTGCGGTTGATGGAGGATGTGCTTTCCAGCGTTCCCGAGTCCCTGGCGATTGTTCACAGCAGCCGAGTGCTCTATACCAATCCGGCATTCACACGCATGTTTGGATACACCGCGGATGAAGCAATGGAGGGCAATCTGTGGGAGATGATTGTGCCACAGGCCCGACGTCATGAGCATGCGCTGCTGGAGATGGCAGTGGATCAAAATGGCCTTGCGAAAATTGAAACAGTGCGTAAGAACAAGATCGGTCAGCTGCTGGATGTAGCGATTATGGCCGCTCCGCTGCGGTTGGAAGGGTCAAAAGCCGGCTATGTTCTCAGCTTCCGCGATATCGGCGAGCGCAAACAGAAGGAAGCCAGGCTTCAGCACGATGCGCTGCACGATCCGCTGACGGGACTGGCCAACCGGGCGCTTTTCCTTGACCGGCTGAGCGTGGCGCTGAATCGCAGGCTGCGTCGCCGCGACCAGGGCTGCGGCGTGCTGTTTCTGGACCTGGACCGATTCAAAGAGATCAACGACACCCTGGGACATCCGGCGGGCGATGCATTGTTGGCCGGTGTATCCGAACGGCTTCGAGCGGCATTGCGTCCACAGGACTCTCCCGCCAGGCTCGGTGGCGATGAGTTTGGGATTCTGGTAGAGAACATTGTGACCAGCAGCGACCTGGAGATAGTGGCAACTCGCGTTTCCGCGGAGATGCAGCGGCCATTTGAGATATGCGGACATATTGTGCGGACCGGCGCGAGTATTGGTGCGGCGATGGCCGGGTCCGATCACTTACGCCCCGAACTGCTCATCCGGGATGCGGACTTTGCTATGTACCGCGCCAAAGAGAAGGGCGGTGGCCGGTTTGAGATATTCGATGAGCGTCTGGAACTGCATTTGACCAGCCGGCAGGAACGGGAACGGGAGCTGCGCGAGGTGCTGGACAAGCGGCAGTTTTGCCTTTTGTACCAACCGATTTACCGGTTGCAAAACGGCAAGGTTGAGGGCTTTGAAGCGCGGTTGCACTGGCGCCGGGATGATGGGTCAGTGAACAGTTTTGACTCGCTGCTTCCTCTGGCCGAGGATACCGGGCTCTCGATCAGTCTTGGCCGTGAGACGCTGGACGCCGCCTGCAAGCAGTTGCGGCAATGGACCGTAGAGATGCCTGAACGGGATCTGACTGTAACCGTCAATGTGATGCAAACGCAGTTTTACCACGCATCAATGGTTCCGCAGTTGAAGGCGGCACTGGCGGCAAGCGGGGCCGATCCGCCGAGGCTCTTGCTTGAGGTATCGGAAACGACTCTGAACGCAAACCCCGATACCGCGGCGGCCATTCTGCAGAGCATTGTCGACTGCGATGTACGAGTTGCCCTGGATGATTTCGGCTCCAGCCTTGCGCCACTGAACCACCTTGTGCGCCTGCCTATTCACATGCTGAAGGTTGACCCTCTGGTGACGTCGGGAGTTCATTCGACAGGCCGCCAAGGGGCGCTGCTTGAGTCGTTGATCCATCTGGGCCGCAAAGTGGGCATGGATGTGGTTGCGCAAGGGATTGAAACTGCCGCGCAGGTGGATGCGCTGCGCCGCATGGGTTTCGATTTCGGCCAGGGCGACCATTTGTCATGCGCGCTGGAGCCGGTGGAGGCTATCAGGCTTCTGGACGTAAAGCCCGGTGTTTCGGTGCCCAGTGCCTGACCCCAGTGCCTGAATTGGGCGCTTCAGTGTAGGATGTGCCCATGATGCCTTTAAAACCTGCGCACATGGCGAAATCGCCGCGAGCGTCGGCCAAGCGCGCGAAGCAACTAAAGAAGCCAAACAAGGAACTGGTTATTGTCACTGGAATCTCCGGCGCGGGCAAGGCATCGGCGCTCAAAGCATTTGAGGATCTCGGTTTTCATGCCGTAGACAACCTGCCACTGGAGCTGTTGCCGGATTTTGCGGGCCTTGTGGTGGCGTCGGCGGAACTGGAAAAGGCCGCGATTGTGGTGGACATTCGCGAAGGAACGACTCTTGACCGGCTGCCGGAGATTCTTATTGGAGTGAGGAAACTGCTGCCTACGCGCGTGGTTTTTCTGGATGCGCAGGACGCGGTGCTGGTGAGGCGCTACTCCGAGACGCGGCGCCCGCATCCGCTGCGCCGTTCGGAGACGGTTTCCCGATCCATTGTGGAAGAGCGGCAACTGCTGGATCCCATCCGCAACGTGGCCGACACGCTGATTGACACCTCGAACTTCAACGTGCACGAACTTCGGGCGCACATCCAGACCCGATTCGGCCAGGAAGACCACACCAAGCACCTGCTGGTTTCCTGTCTCAGTTTTGGATTCAAGAACGGCGTTCCGCTGGACGCGGATATGGTGTTCGATGTGCGGTTCCTGCCCAACCCGCATTTTGTTCCGGAGTTCCGCAAGAAGACCGGACAACACCCTAAGGTGGCCGCTTTTATCAGGGGATTTCCGCAGACTGCGGAGTTCCTGGACCGCGTGACGGAACTGATGCTTTATCTGCTGCCGCACTACGTGGAGGAGGGGAAAAGCTACCTGACGGTGGCTTTTGGCTGCACGGGCGGCCAGCACCGCAGCGTGATGATGGCGGAAGAGATGTCGAAGCGGCTCAAGAAGGCCGGGTACCTGGTGAAGGCGCTGCACCGAGATATACCACGGTGACGAAGCGAGTCAGCGAGTCAGCGAGTCAGCCCGTCGGCGAACTTGCATGTGGATGGCTAGTTTGGCAGGTCGTCGAGCCAGCGCGCGAGGGCTTCGGTGGTGTCTTTGCTCGACTGCCAAGATGACGTGAGCCAGACCAGCATTTTTGCGGAGCCTGCCTTCCGAAATGCCTCCAGCTTTTCGGGCGGACCGAGTATTCCCGGCGGTGCTGTCCATTCGAACCATAACGACGGGATCTTCAGCGCGGTTGCGGCCTGGTCCGCATTGAATCGGTCACTAACCAGCAGGTGAGCCGGAACGAGCCAGGAGCGCGCGTCGTTGAAGATGGCGTTCATTGGGGCATCGAGCGGGGATTCGAGGACCACGCCGGCCAAATCCGGGTGCGCCGCGGCGATCTCGAGAGCGAGGTTGGCGCCCAGCGCCTTTCCATTCAGGACGATTGCGCCAGGGGCGATGTGGCGGATTCCGGTCAGATAGTCGATGGCCCAATTCGCGTCCTCGCGCCAACGCTTCTCACTGGGCCGCTGGAACTGGCTCTGGCCGTAGCCGCGATAGTCGAACGCGAAGACGTTGAGGCCCAGGGCGTGCAGAGCAGCGAGTGAGTCCACGGTGTCGCCCAGGTTGCCGTCCTGGCCGTGCAGATAGAGGACGGTGAAACGGCTGTACCGGCTGAATCGGGCGTCCGCGGATGCCGGAACCCACCAACCCTTTAAGCGGGGCTCGCCGGTCTCGGTGCTGGCGAATGCGACTGGGTCAAAGGCCAGCCCAACGCTGGCCGGAGTGCGGGTAACGGCTGACACGGGGTGATAAAGCAACTGCCAGCTTCCCTGCCAGAAAAGCAGGCAGAGCACGCCCCAGGAACACACAGCCGCCCCCACAAGAGCGACGCTCACCCCCATGAGCAGCCAACGACCGGAGACTGTCGGCGGAGGCGACTTCAGGCCGCTCGCCGGCTGCAACGAGGCTGAGCGGGGTCGAGTTGCGACGGGTCTGGACTGGGCCTTTTTCCGGGGCATGGTGATGCTGACTTCAACTTTCGCCATTGATGGAGCTACTTCTTTATGCTAATGGCGCAAGCCGGGTATGCTAATGGCGCAGGCCGGGTTCATGGCCCGGTATCAAGGAGCGATCGTCATGGCTCAGTTTGTTCGCATTTGTTCCGTGTCTGAACTGCCCGCCGAGGGCGAGGTTGCGGAATTTACGGTTTCAGGCCGTTCCTTATGCGTGGCCAACATCGGCGGAAGTGTTTCTGTGCTGGATGGCACATGTCCGCATGAGGGAGGGCCGCTGGGGGAGGGAATCGTTGAGGAAGGCCGCGTGGTGTGCCCCTGGCATGCATACGCATTCGATCTGCACACGGGCGCTACGGAGCAGGACTCCAGTTTGAAGGCCGAGGTGCTGGAAGCGGCGGTTGCGGACGGGGCCGTGCTCGCGAAGCTGTAGGGTGTCGTTTGCGTACGCGGCCCGCATGGTATATTCCTTTGCCATGACCATGCGGTTTCGCTGTTCGCCACTCTGCCTACCCATTTTTGCCTGCCTGATATTGAGCATCTCCACGGCGCGGGCGCAAAACTCATCCGCTGCCAAGCCAACTGTGGCAGAAGCGCTTGCCTTCATCGACGGCGCGGAGAAGGAACTGAACGCGATCCAAGTGGATGTGGCGCGGGCTCAGTGGGTAGAGGAAACCTACATTACCGACGACACGGTGACGCTGGTGGCAGAGGCAGGGGACCGGCTGATTGCGCGGCAGACCGCGCTGATTGGCGAGGCGCGACGGTTCGAGGGGTTAGCGCTGCCGCCTGATGCGGCACGGAAGTTGAAGTTGCTGAAGCTGAGCATTGGCCTGCCCGCGCCGTCCGACCCCGCATTGCGCGCTGAGACGACGCAAAAGGCTGCCGAGCTGGACGCTGCCTATGGCCGTGGCAAGTATTGCCCGGACGCGAATCCGGAACACTGCCTGGGAATTGATGAGCTTGGTGTGAAGATGGCTCAGATCCGCGATCCGAAGGAACTGGCGGAGCTTTGGGCGGGTTGGCATGCGGTGGGGGTGCCGATGCGCGGCAACTATGAACGGCTGGCGGAATTGAGCAACCAGGGCGCGCGGGAGCTGGGCTTTGCCGACACAGGCGGGCTGTGGCGCTCGCAGTATGACATGACGCCGGAGGAGTTTCAGGGCGAGATCGAGCGGCTATGGACGCAGGTGGAACCGCTCTATCGCGAGCTGCATACCTACGTCCGCCATAAGCTGATCGGGAAGTATGGGGATGCGGCACGCAGGCCGGACGGGATGATTCCCGCGCATTTGCTGGGCAACATGTGGGCGCAGGAGTGGGGCAACATCTACGATGTGGTTGCTCCGCCGTCAGGACCGCTGCCCTACGATCTGGGCGCGATTTTGAAGGCGCGCAACACAGATGCGCCGCAGCTGGTGCGCTACGGCGAAGGCTTCTACAAATCGCTGGGCTTCGATGCGTTGCCGGATACCTTCTGGAAGCGGTCGATGCTGGCGCATCCGCGGGACCGGGACGTGGTGTGCCATCCGAGCGCATGGGACGTGGACAATGTGCTGGATGTGCGCATCAAGGCATGTTTTCAGCCCACCGCGGACGATTTTGTGACCGTACATCATGAGCTGGGCCACAACTACTACCAGATGGCTTATCGCAACCAGCCGTACTTTTTCCGCGACGGGGCGAACGATGGGTTTCACGAGGCTATCGGCGACTCGATTGCGCTGAATGTGACGCCGGATTATTTGAAGAAACTGGGACTGATCGACGAGGTTCCGCCGCCGAGCGCGGATATTCCTCTGCTTTTGCATACAGCGCTGGATAAGATTGCCTTTTTGCCGTTTGGATTGCTCATCGACAAGTGGCGCTGGCAGGTCTACTCCGGCCAGGTGACGCCGGAGCACTACGAAAGCGCATGGTGGGCGCTGAGGGAGAAGTACCAGGGCGTTGCGCCTCCGGTTGCGCGTTCCGAAGCGGATTTCGACCCTGGCGCCAAGTATCATATTCCCGGCAACGTGCCCTACATGCGGTACTTCCTGGCGCGCGTTTATCAATTCCAGTTTTACAGGGCTATGTGCCAGGCGGCAGGGTACAAGGGACCGCTGAATCGCTGTTCGGTTTACGGCTCGAAGGAGGCCGGCGCGCGGTTGAACGCGATGCTGGAACTGGGCCGCTCCAAACCATGGCCCGAGGCGCTGAAGGCGATGACGGGGAGCGACAAGGCCGATGCTTCGGCGATTGTGGAGTACTTTCAGCCGCTGATGGACTGGCTCAGGGAGCAGAACAAGGGAGAGAAAGAAGGCTGGACAATTCCGGAGGACCCGCTGAAGTAGCGCAGACTGACCAGGCGATAGGTCAGACAGATCAGGCCGCGAACTGAAGCTCTGGATAAGGGCTCCGGATCGCGGACTGATCTGTTTCAACGATGGTTAGTACTTCACAATAGCGGCGAAGGAGTCGGGCTTGAGACTTGCGCCGCCTACGAGGGCGCCGTCGATCTCTTCCTGGCCGATGAGGGCGGTGGCGTTGTCGGGTTTGACGCTGCCGCCGTAGAGGATGCGCATAGCCTGGGCAACGCCGGCGCCCAGCAGCTTCGCAACTTCGTCGCGGATGATCTGGTGGGCTTCGACGGCCATCTCCGGCGTCGCGGTTTTGCCAGTGCCGATGGCCCAGACAGGCTCATAGGCGATGACGATAGGTGCGGCGGCTTCAGGCGTGATACCTGCAAGGGCGGCCGCAACCTGTGACCGGCAAACATGCTCCGTCTGGCCGCATTCACGCTCGCCTAGCACCTCGCCAAGGCAAACGACTGGAACGATGCCGTGCTTGAGGGCAGTATGGAGCTTCTTGTTGACGATTTCGTCGGTCTCGGCAAAGTACTGGCGGCGTTCGGAGTGGCCGATGAGGGTGTGTGTTCCACCTACGGCGATCAGTTGGCCAATGGAGGTTTCGCCGGTGTATGCGCCTTCCTCGGCAAAGTGGATGTTCTGCGCGCCGATGGCAACGTTGGATCCTTTGGCGGCTTCAATCACGGTGGGCAGTAATACGGGTGAGGGGAACAAGGCGATTTCGTCGCGGGTGTGGCCGGCTACGAGTGGCAAAAAGGCATCGACAAACGCTTTGGCTTCGGCGGGTGTCTTGAACATCTTCCAATTGGCGGCAATGAGTGCTTTACGGGCCATTTTTTCGGGTTCCTCGACTTGATTCTAGTGGATGGGATTCCGCTGCCGGGTGACGGTGGGCACAGGGACTGAAACTGACGACACCTTTTCTCGAACGTGGATTCTGGGAAGAGCGACTCTTCAGGAGTAGCGCCTTGGCTAGAATCAGGCTAGAATGTGACCATAGTCAGTGACTATGGGAGGAAGAGGATGCCAACCACGATAGCCGCTGGGGAGTTCAAGGCGAAGTGTCTGAAACTGCTGGATGAGGTTGCAGAGAAGCGCGAGACGCTGGTGATTACCAAGCGCGGGAAGCCAGTGGCCAGGCTATCGCCAGTTTCGGAAGAAGGCGACTTTGTGGGTTCGATGCGCGGCACGGGCGAGATCATCGGAGACATAATTTCGCCAATCGATGTTGAATGGGAGGCAATGAAGTGAGTGCAGGAGCGGCCGATCCAGCACAGAATCTTCTGCTTCTAGATACCCATGTAGTGCTCTGGGCAACTTTGAACGAAGCGCACCTTGGACCGCAAACTACGAAAAGTATCAACCTTGCATCGCGCGAAGACAGACTGGCAATATCTGCCATTACCCCTTGGGAGATCGGGTTGCTGGCAAGCAAGAGGCGAATCAATCTGCACAAGGATGTGCTTGATTGGATTCGCGAGGCATTGGCAAAACCGGGTGTACACCTAGTGGCCTTGGAGCCGGAGATTGCCGTGGCGAGCACACGGCTGCCGTTCGAGATGCATGCCGATCCGGCGGATCGGATTCTAGTGGCTACGGCGCGGCATTTGGGCGCGACGCTGGTGACGGCGGATCAGGCGCTGCTGGAGTTTGCGAAGCAAGGGCAATTCTTGGGGATAAATGCGACGGTTTAGGCTGCGGCCACTTTGACGGTGCATAAGCTGCGTGCGCAATCGACCGATGGTGAAGAATAGAAAGAGTCCGACCTAATTTTGTGGGTCGGATGCGCGAATCGCGGATAAATCTTCCGGCACTTCGCCTTCAAGAAAGGCCGCGCGATGGTCGGGGTCTCCCAAGTCCATCTCGAAGTGGTGCCAGAGATCGTCTTTGTAAACGCCCATATTCCATGGGCCGGAGACGGAATCGGAAAACTGCCAAACGATGTGGTAGCCGTCCTCATTGGTAAAGCCTTCGCCGTCCGCCTGGATGATGGCGTCTCCTCGTTCCCAAAGATGCGACCGCAGTGCATGGAGGGCGTTGCTGCCGTCTACGGTTTCGGCTCCTTGCAGATGCTGGAAGGCGTAGATGGTTCTGACATCGGCAAGGAATTCATGGAGCCAGTCGACGCCGCTCGCTGGTTGACAATCCGCGGTTTCCTCGATGAATTCCGCGACTTCATCCTGGCCAATGGATCCTTCGGTGACGGGATTGCGCTCGATGACCGCGACTTCGACTTCATCGTTGCCCGAGAGAAGCAGCGATTCCCAATCGTCTTCCTCGCCGCTTTCGATGGTCAGCCTGAAATCGGGATGAGTGTCGCGAATGAATGCGGCGAGTTCAAGGAATTGAGGGAACGCCTGCTGCTTTGATAGGACTCGCGTGTAATAAGGCACTGTTATTCTCCTGCCGAAGACGAACGCTTCCAGTAATTAAGTTTGAAGATTATCCCCTTGACTCAAGGTAGAATTCCTGCTATTCTGCTTTTGTTGATTCACGGTTGAGTTCCTCTACCTTTGCTTTCAAGTGTTTAACAATCTTCGGATGGAACACATGGCGGATGGCCTCTTCCGTAGTCATATCCTTCGGACGCTTTTTCGATTTCTTCTTCTTCGGGGTGATTGCCATGAAACCACCTACCCTCTGTGAAGTGTTGCGTGAGTTTGGAACTGACGAAAGCTGCCGTGACTATCTTGAAGCTCTACGCTGGCCAGATAAGGTGACTTGCCCTCGGTGCGACTCTGAGAAAATCTCTCGGGTTTACGACCGCAAAGTGTTCGACTGTGATTCATGCCGCTATCAGTTCTCCGTTCTGGCTGGAACCATTTTTCAAGATACTAAATTGCCGCTGCCCACATGGTTTGCTACTACCTATTTGATGTGCGAATCCCGCAAGGGGATCAGTGCCAATCAGATCAACCGGATGATCGGCGGTAGCTACAAGACAGCGTGGTACCTGTGCCATCGCATCCGGGCAGCAATGAAGGAAGTCAACACTCTGCCACTGGGCGGCATTCTGGAAATCGACGAAACCTATGTAGGCGGCAAACAACATGGTAAAGGCACTCAGGGCCGTTCTCTCAAGAGCAAAGAAGTGGTTATCGGCATCAAACAGCGCGGTGGCGAGCTTCGTTTCTTCCATGCCTCTGATGTGAAATCCGGTACCTTGGCGAAGTACATCAAAGAGAACGTGAGCGAAGATGTGGACGTGGTGATGACGGACGACTTTTCTGCCTACCCCAAAGCCCTTGCGAAGGCCGGTGTTCTGGGTGAGCATCGGGCCATCAATCACAGCAGCGGCGTCTATGTTGACGGCGATCTCAGCACGAACGGGATTGAATCTGCCTTCTCTCTCCTCAAGCGCGGCATCATTGGTTCGTGGCATAAAATCTCTGCGAAGCATCTGTCCGCTTACCTCGACGAAATGACCTTTCGATTCAACAATCGCTCGAATCCTTACCTGTTCCGCGATACCTTGATGAAGCTCATTGAAGCGCCTGTACTGGAATACAAAAAACTCACTGCGGCTGCGGCATGATCTCACTTCGTTTGCTTGTAAATTGCCCGCTCGTCAATAGTTGGACGTATTTTTGCCGCGCCTCTTTCGACTTCATGTCTTTGGGTACGATGTAGCCGCCCTTTAGATCCGATTCAAAGTACCATCCCGATTGCTTCCAAACTAAGTGAATGATGTAAGTCTGAACCGAGCACTGTGGGCAGTCGATAGAGACGCTCCCGGTCAACTCGTCGCCTTCTTTAATTGAACCATCACAGCCTGCTTCTATACTCTTGGGCATCGTCGCTAACTCCATTGAGTAATTAGCACTCTTCGATTGCGGTTTTATAAATCCCATATCCCTAGTCTGGAAACCAAAAAAGCACAAATCTGAAGTCCGAATAGCGACCATCTCCCACAGCACGCCTTGCACAACGTCCGTGGATGGATTGTAGGCGAACAATGAAGGTAAGGTTGGGTTAATAAAACCGGCCGTCAACATCACAGGATTTGAGGGCTGCGTGGGCTTTGCGGGTTCCTGTGGGGTTGAAAAGACTTCAGGCTTCGGCCGCAATTTGGGCTCATTCGGAGCAATGGGAATCTTAGGTTTCGGAGTTGATGGCGGAATCTGTGCCGGTGTTGGAGATGCCGCAGGGGGGACTATGGATTGGTCAGAGACTGGTTGCTTCGGTTGAGAGGGGGGAGCGTTTGTTGCTTGCTGTTCTTTGTCGTGCTCACGGATCGCCCATGTCCCAAAACTCCGCGCGCCGACGGCTAGCAGCAATCCAATTAAAAGAAGTGTGACTAGTCTTGTCCCAACTGTGAGTTTTCGCAGCGGCTCTGATTTCGCAATCCAAAAAAAGGATATAACCCATACAGCACCCACCGAAATGAGCACTAGAGTGTGAACTCCAACAATTCCTAACACGACAAGCACCAAGCCAAGGAGAACCCCGAAAACAGGGCTTGAAATGAACTTGTCAACGACCGCGATAAGTACGCGGTCCACTCTTGGAACAACTGACGGATACTTCTCCAATAAGCGCGTATGGAACCGAGAGTCAAATTCGACGAATTTGCGCCAGATGGCCCGCAAGGAGTCCATGCCTCTAATCCTCCCACCGAGGCGCGCCTTGAGTCAAGGGGATAATCTTCTTAAGTTTAATACCCACCAATTAACTCCTGGAGTCTCACGGAATCCTTGTGACCGGGCGGGAATCGAACGGCTGGGCCAGACGCCTCAGTAGCCGAATATTTCAACCAGCATACGGTTGATCTCAGGGTCGGTGCGGTATTCGTCGAGGAAACAAGCACTGGTAATTCGCAGCGAGAAGGGAGCAGTGGATTCGGCAATGGTTTGCTCCAGTGCCAAGCGCGTGGCCGGAATATCCCTTAAGCCCACATAGACGTACAGGAGGGCAAATGCGGGCACAAATTCGCCTTGGCTCTTTCTTTCTTCCAACTCCCGCAGCATGCGGAGGGCATCCTCAGTGCGGCCGGCGCGCGCATAGGCGCAAGCCAGCATGGAGCTGAACATGGGGCCGCCGGCGATAGAGACAACCCGTTCCAGGCTTGCAACGGCGTCCGCTGGGTGGTTTTGTGCACACTGAGCAAGCCCCAGCAACCAAAGTCCGAAAACATAGTCTGAATGCAGTTCCAGCGCCTGCATTGCACTTTGCTCAGCCAGGTCAAAGCGGCCCATTGAGTGAAAGGCGCTGGCGTTGAAACAGCGAATGATCTCAGAGAGCGGATCGAGTTGGCGGGCGATGGTGGCATGCTTGAACGCCTCGTCCGGCCGCCGGTCCATGGCCAGGAAGATTGCATAGTAGGCGTGCGCGATGGAGGAGCGCGGGTTGATTTCGATGACTTTGAGAAACCATGGTTCGCAGCCGCGCCAGTTTCGGCTGAAGTAAAACTCATAAAAGCCGCGCGAGAAGTTGACCTCGGCAAGCTCGGGAGCCAGGGCGACGGCTTTGGTGACAGATGCCAGCGCAACCCGTTGGCATTCTTCCGCTGACACCCAGCCATAGGCTCGGAGGATGCCGTAGCCGTCAGCCAGGCCAGCGTGTGCGAGCGCGAATTGCGGGTCGAGCTCGATTGCTTTTTCAAAGCATTGAATACCCTGGCGCAAGGTTACGGGCGAACGCTGATTCCAGAGATGACGACCCTTGAGATAAAGCTCATAGGCTTCAATGTTCGTAGTGGCCGGCTTGATTCCCGCGCCAAGGGTAACTTTGAGGTGGTCGGCGATGGCGCGTGCAATCTCGTCCTGTACCGCAAAGATGTCTTCCATCTGGCGGTCGTAGCGCTCCGACCAAAGCTGGAAGCCGTTGCGGGCGTCGACCAGCTGAACGGTGACGCGGACGCGACTTCCGGCGCGGCGGACGCTGCCCTCGAGGACGTTGGCGACGCGGAGCTTGGAGGCAATCTCACCGATCTCCGCGTTCTTACCTTTGAAAGAAAAGGACGAACTGCGAGCAGCGACGCGCAGGCTCTCAATATGGCTCAACGCGATGAGGATTTCCTCCGCTAATCCGTCGCTGAAATACTCATTTTCCTTGTCGGCGCTGAGATTGGCGAATGGCAGGACGGCGATTGACGCGGTTTCCGGATGCCGGGCTCCGGGCTGGCCCAGATCCTTGAGCGCCTTCTTGAGCAGGCTCATGCTGGAGAAACGCGCCGACGGATCCTTGGCCATGCAGCGCGAAACGACAGAATCCAGTTCCGGCTGGACGTGCGGCGCGATCTGACGCAGGGGACGCGGATCCTTGTGAAGGATGGATGCCATGGTGGCGACGGAATTGTCTTCGGAAAAGGCGCGCTGCCCGGAGAGCATCTCGTAAAAGAGAACGCCGAAGGAGAAGATGTCGGAACGCGCATCGACCTGCTTGCCGGCGGCCTGTTCAGGGGACATGTAGGCCGCAGTTCCCAGGACCACTCCCATCTGCGTGGCTTCGGTAATCAAGGGGTCTGTCTTTTCAGTTTCGTTGACTTTCGCCAGGCCGAAGTCCAACACCTTTACGCGGCTTGCCGCCTTCACATTGGCAGGCTTGAGATCGCGATGAATGACGCCGCGCTCATGCGCGTATTCAAGGGCGGCTGCGATCTGGTCCGCAATGCGGATGGCTTCGTCGACCGGAAGTGGGCCCTTGGCGATGCGATCCACGAGAGTATCGCCTTCAATCAACTCCATGACCAACGCGCCTTCTTCAACGCCGAAGATGGTGGCGATGTTGGGGTGATTGAGCGATGCCAGCACTCTGGCTTCCTGCTTGAACCGGGCCAGCCGCTCCGGATCGTTGGCGAGGGCGGGAGGAAGGATTTTGATGGCCACCTCGCGTTCGAGCCGGGTATCTGTGGCTCGATACACTTCGCCCATGCCACCCTCGCCGAGTTTGGCGGTGAGCGTGTAATGCGCAATGGTGGCGGGCTTGTTCATGGCTGGACGCGCAATGCCTCGTGGCTTCTTTCTCGGACCTGGTCGGGCATCCAGTCAAGCTGGGTGTGGCTTGGGTCTGAGGCTGCAGAGAGTATATCGGCCCTTGTCGTAATGGGGAAATGGCTGAAGGGAAAAGAAGAGCCCCGCAACCGGCGCGCGTTCGCGCGGCATGCGGGGCTTGAGTGGTTTGTGTGTGTATTACTTATCCGTTAATGCTTCCACGCCGGGGAGCTTTTTGCCTTCTAGGAATTCGAGGCTGGCTCCGCCGCCGGTGCTGATGTGGGTGATCTGGTCGGCCACGCCGGCTTGGTTGATGGCCGAGACCGAGTCGCCGCCGCCGATGATGCTGATGGCGGATTTGTTGTTGGCTACGGCGTGAGCGATGGCGTTGGTGCCGACGGCGAATTTGGGAAACTCGAAGACGCCGGCGGGGCCATTCCAGACGATGGTTTTTGCTGTTGCGACGACGGCTTCAATGGCGGCGATGGATTTGGGGCCGATGTCGAGACCCTGCCAGTCGGCGGGGAAGTCGACGGAGGTGTCCCATGGTTGGGTGTTGGCGTCGGGCGAGAAGCTGTCGGCAAGGATGTTATCGACGGGAAGCAGAAGTTCTACGCTTTTGGCTTTGGCCTTTTCAAGCGCGGCCTTTGCCATGTCAATCTTGTCTTCTTCGACCAGAGATTTGCCGGTTTTGATGCCCAACGCGCGCTGAAATGTGTAGGCCATGCCGCCGACGATCACCAGCGTATCCACTTTGTCGAGCAGGTTGTGAATCACGTCAATCTTGCCGGAAATCT
>Ga0181537_10001252_pt1 | contig 23611 bp, 20 predicted proteins | sample PEATcosm2014_Bin_39_FD_119765 | JGI IMG/M metagenome (GOLD analysis project Ga0181537, IMG submission 119765) | Peatland microbial communities from MTU Mesocosm Facility, Houghton, MI, USA - PEATcosm2014_Bin23_10_metaG | ecosystem: Environmental > Terrestrial > Soil > Wetlands > Peat | place... | reverse complement strand
TTCTGCAGTTCCTTGAGCAGACCGATGCCGTCGAGCTGATCCATGCGCAGATCCGAGATCACCAGATCGGGGCGAAAGCGGCTCGCGGCCGCCAGCGCCTGCACGCCATTCTCGACCGGCTCGACCTCATAATTTTCCGCACGCAGACGAATCGTCAGCAGGCGCAGCAACCCGGGATCGTCATCCACGACCAGGATACGGGCCTTGCGTTTCGCGGGTTGGATCACGGTGGGGCTCCCTCGTTGCCGGGTTTACGCTGCGTGAGGTTGCGTTCGATTTTCGCAATGGCATCGAGCTTGGCCTGGGCGTCCTCGAGCTGCTTGCGCAAGCGCGCGTTTTCATCCAGCTCGGCCTGCAGGTGGCGCTGCACCAGCGCGATGCGCTCGCGATCCGTGCGCTGCTCATCGCTCTGCAGGCGCGCATTCTCGGCCTTCAATCCCAGTTCGCTGTCCAGCTCGGCCAGCTCGATCAGTGTGACGGCGCGCTCGAGCGGCAACAGCGCTTCGGGTCGCGCCGCAAGCTCGCGCAGCAGCTTCTGGGCCATGACAGGATCGCGCGCCGGATGACCGGGAGTCGCGAGCATCAGTGCGTAACGCAATTGCCCTTCGCCCTGAGGGCTGCGCACGTATGCTTCGCGCGCTGCAGCCAATATTTCAGCCTGCTCGGCCGGAGCGGCCTGAGCCAGCCGCTGCATGCTCTGGAACGTACTGGCTATCAGGACCGCGGCGATCGTATCGCGGTCGTCGGGCGCGTTTTCGCTGCGTTGAGGGGGCGCCGGTGAGTGCATTGCCTCGATATTGGCGCATCCACCCAGTCCTGCCAGGCTCACGGCGATCCAGAGCGCACCGCTAGGCCGCATCGGCGCGTTCCTTGCTGGCAAGCGGGGGCGCGACCTGCAGCGGCATGCGGATGCGAAAGTGCGCACCGGTGAATTCGCCGTCGACAATCTCGACGCTGCCCCGGTGGACGTTGATGAACTCATTGACCACCGACAGCCCGATGCCAGTGCCGGCGACATGGCCGCCGGGAGCGCGGCCGGTGTAGAAAGCCTCGAAGATGTGCGCGCGCTCCTCTGGCGGCACGCCGGGGCCGCAGTCGGCAACCTCCAGCACCAGCGTCTCCTTATCCGCCAGCGCGCGCAGCGTGATCACCCCGCCGCGAGGCGAATACTTGATGGCGTTGGACAGCAGGTTCTCGAGAATCAGCCGGATCTTGCCGCGATCGGCCACCAGCGTGAGATCCTCGATCTGTACATCCAGTCGCACGCGCTGGGAAACCAGCGTGAGCTGCTGGTTCTCGAGTACCTGCTTGACCACGGGTCGCAGCCGGAACTCCGAGACCTCCAGACCCGTGCTGTTGCTCTGCCAGGCGCTGAAGCCAAGCAGATTCTCGATCAGGCGCTGCAACTTGATCCCGTTCTCGCGCAGAATCGAGTTGACCTCGCGCTGGCCCATGTTCAGCTCACCGACCGTGCCATCCATGAGCAGTTCCGTGCCCTCGCGAATGTTCGCCAGCGGGGTCTTGAGCTCGTGCGACATGTGTCGCAGGAAGCGGTTGCGCTCCTGCGCGAGCTCGAGCAGCCGCAGACGCAGCCACTCGAGCTGGGTGCCGAGGCGCTCGAGATCCACCGGGCCGCGCACGGCGATGGCATGAGAGAAGTTACCACGCCCGAGCTCGCCGATGGCGCGGTCTATCTGGCGCAATGGCCGACTCAGTCGCAGTGCGAACAACAGCACCGCGATCAGTACCAGCGGCAATAGCAGCGCGGATTCCAGGAACAGCTCCCGTCTGGCCTTGTCCGACTGGGTCTGCAGCGCGCGCAGGTCGGTGTCGATCTGCTGGTTGCTCAAGCCGGCGGCGGCCGAGGCCAGATCCCCCAGCGCATTGAAGGCCGTGGTCAGCGAATCGGATTCAGTCTTCAGCGTCTTGCTGTCGAGGACCAGGTTGCGCACTTGGGCCTGCTGATCGCTCAGTCGCAGCAATTGCGTATGCGCGTCAGGGGCGCGCAGCTGCCCGAGCAGAGCCTGCACCGTGGCGCTGAGCTGCTCGTCATGCTGTCGAAACGCGGCCAACACGCTCGCGTCGCCGAGTACCTCGTAGAGCCGGGCCGAGCGCTCGAGCAGGGCGATCTGCGCGTACAGATCCTGTGACAGGCGTGTGGTCTGTACGCTGTCGATGACCAGCCGCTGACTGTTGTCGGTGAGTCGGCGCATCTGCACGGTGGCATTGAGTATCGCGAACAGCAGTGGGCCGGCCAGGACGCTCAGGCCCAGCAGCAGAAAGCCGTTCAGCGATTTGGGCAGCAGCCACCGCATCGAGGCATTGTAAGCCAGGGCGCCACCCCATGCTGTGCGAGCAACGTCACGGATCCACTACCACGGATCGCGTAGCAGCTTCTCCTCCCAGCGCAGCGAATTCACGACGATCGTATCGAGGTCATCGAGTTTGGGCGTCCAGCCGAGCAATGAGCGCACGCGATCGGCGCGCGCGACCAGCACCGGTGGATCGCCTTCCCGGCGTGCCTCCTCGCGGATTTGCAGCGTCTTGCCGGCTACGCGCTGCACGCTCTCGAGCACCTCGCGCACGCTGTAACCGTGGCCATAGCCGCAGTTGCATATGGCCGTAGCGCCCCCGGCGCGCAAATAGTCGAGCGCATCGACGTGGGCGCGCGCGAGATCCTCGACATGGATGTAGTCACGCACTCCCGTGCCGTCGGGCGTGTCGTAATCGGTGCCATAGATCGAGACGTGCGAGCGCTTGCCAACGATGGCTTCGCACGCGACCTTGATCAGTAGCGTCGCCTTGCGCGTGGCCTGACCGATGCGAGCCTGCGTGTCCGAGCCGGCGACGTTGAAATATCGCAGACTCACGTAGCGAAAATCGCTCACGGCGGCCAGGTCGCGCAGGATCCATTCCGACATCAGCTTGGACGTGCCGTAGGGATTGATCGGGGCGAGGGTCATGTCCTCGCTGGCGATGCCGCCCTCGGGTATGCCGTAGACCGCCGCAGTGGATGAGAACACGAATTGCCGCACGCCCTGCTGCATGCAGACCTCGAGCAACGTGCGCGTCTCGCAGGTGTTGTTACCGTAGTATTTGAGCGGATCGCGCACCGATTCGGGTACGATCGTGTGGGCGGCGAAATGCATGACCGTGTCGATCTCATACTCGCGCAGGGTGCGCTCAACCAATTGACGGTCCCCGACCTGACCGACGATCAATGGCGCATCGCGCACCGCCTGACGAAAGCCGGTGTACAGGTTGTCGAGCGCCACGACACGTTCGCCACGCGCCTGCAGTTGCAATAGCACATGACTGCCGATGTAGCCCGCGCCGCCGGTGACCAGAATGCCTTTCCGCGCCATTGTGCTCGGATCCTCAATACGGTAGGAAGTGGCTGCAAATGATACCTGCAAATCCGCGCGACGCGTGTCACCGATGAGCGCTCGCGCGCCAGGCGCCCCAAGCGCAGGGCCGGCACCATTCGCCGGCCTGACGCCCGATGTCGTCATCGATGCCGCCGAGGCGATGGGACTTCAGACCGATGGCCGGCAATTCGCGCTCAACAGCTATGAGAATCGCGTCTATCGGGTCGGTCGCATCGATGAGGCGCCCGTGATCATCAAGTTCTATCGCGCCGGGCGCTGGTCCGACCAGCAGATCCTGGAGGAGCATGAATTCGCGCTCGAGCTCGCGCAGCAGGAGATTCCGGTGGCGGCGCCGCTCGTGCTCAGCGGCGCTACGCTGCATCGGCATGCCGACTTTCGACTGGCGGTGTTTCCGCTGTGCACCGGCACGGCTCCTGAGCTCGATCAGGCGGGAGCCCGCGAGCTGCTCGGGCGCACTCTGGCGCGCATACACGCGGTCGGCGCGCGTCGCGCGTTCCAATACCGGTGGTCGCTGGAACGCGAGCACAGGGGTGCGCGCGCGCGCAAGACTCTGCTGCGATCGCAGTTCCTGCCCGAGCACATGCAGGAGCGCTACGCCATCGTCAGCGCGGCGCTGCTCGAGCGCATCGAGGCTGCCTTTGCCGAGGTGGCTCCCGTGAGCAGCATCCGCCTGCATGGGGACTGTCATCTCGGCAACATTCTGTGGCAGGCGCGCGGCCCGCTGCTGGTTGATCTGGACGATTGCCTCAATGGGCCACGCATCCAGGACCTGTGGATGTTTCTGTCAGGCAATGCGGACGAGCAGCGCCACCAATGGAGCGAAATCATGGAGGGCTATCAGCAATTCGGCGCGCTCGAGGCCCGTGAGCAGCGCCTCATCGAGCCATTGCGTGCGGCCCGCATGCTCAATCACGCGGCCTGGATCGCCGAGCGCTGGCAGGATCCAGCCTTTCCGCGCGCCTTTCCCTGGGCGGCGCAGGCTCGCTTCTGGGAAGGTTACGTCGGGGATCTGATGCAGCAGTGCGAGCTGCTCGAGGACCCGCCGTCCCTATCAGGCCCGCCGAGCGAGTTATGATAGTGTCCGGACCGGATGATCGAATCTGATACTCGTGCGAAAGCTGCAATGTTGAACCGGGCGCTGGCACTTCCGCTGCTGCTGACGTTGGCGCTGTTGTGCGCCTGCGCTCCTTCCGGCAAGCACTCCGCGGCCCAGCGCGGATCGGACGCGCAGCAGCAGGCGAGCGCCGGCGCTCGGGTCAATGCAGCGCCGGCACTGGACCCGAACATGGTCGCGGGCGTGAGCCAGGCCGGATCCGAGCCGCCGATTGGCTTGAAATTCCTGATCACCGAGCGGCCGCAGGTTGGATTGCCGCTGCAGATCGAATTGGCGCTGATTCCGAGCCCTGGCTCGGAAATCAGCCACATCCACTGCTCGCTGCAGACCGGTGAGGGCCTGCAATTGCAGTCAGCGCGCACCTTCGAGATCAACGCGCCGCAGGCCGGCGTCGCCTTAAAGCAGGACGTGACGGTGGTGCCGCAGCAGGAAGGCGTGCTGAGCCTGAGCGCCACGCTGCTGATCGATCTGGACAACGGCTCGGTAGCGCGCACTTACACCATTCCATTAATCGCCACCAGTCACAGCTCCTGAAGGCTTGCGGCGCTCGCCATTGCGAAAATCGGCACTGCTTCACGCGGCGTCGCGGGAGCGCTTCGTATGATGAACTCCAGTCTCGCCACAGTGCCAGGTTATGTCACAACAGCCCGTGGCATTCGACGCCGTTCCAGTGTTACAGCCCACAGCGCGCAAGCGCGGGCGCGTGGCGTTGCACGAGCTGCATCCGCGACTGCGCGAGCAGATTGAGCAGGCACGCCTGGCCGGCAGTGATCGCAGCGAGCTGGCATCGCTGCTGCCACTGATCAGCAATTACTACGAGCAGCTTGAAGACGAGCGCCGCGGCGTGGTGCGCTCGATGCAGTTGATCGCCGAAGAGGCACGCGCCGTCGATGAGGGGCTGGGTGGGGAGGATGCCGGCCATTGGCAGGTGATCCTCGATCACATCAAGGACGTGGTCATCACTGCCGACGCCGACGGCACCGTGAAGATCTTCAATCCCACCGGCGAGCGCATTTTCGGCTATTCGTGCTCGGAGGTCATTGGTCGATCGATCGCCAGGCTCTTGCCCGACCTGCCGCTGCATGGCTCGGTCGAACAGGGACTGCACGCGCTGGCGGCGCAGGCTGATGAATCGCGCGGTGATCTGCGCCCGCATGAGATGCAGGCGCGGCACAAGGACGGGCGCCGCTTTCCGGCCGAGCTGATCATCAGTGGTGTGCAACTGGGTCGCCGCGATGCCTATGTCATCTGCCTGCGCGATACCAGTGAGCGCGCTCGCACGCAGCAGGCGCTGCGCGACAGCGAAGCCCGTTACCGCACGCTGGTGGAGAGCGCACCGGAGCTGATTGTCGTGATCGATCGTCAGTCGGGGCACTATGTGGATGCCAACGACAATGCGCTGCGCTTCTTCGGTGTGACTCGCGAGCGGCTGCCGCAGCTGACGGCGCGCGACGTGTCTGCGGCTCACCAGGCCAACGGGGCCGATGCCGTCGAATTGTTTGCCAGTCTGTGCGCGCGCGCGGCGGCGGGCGAACCGCAGGTGTTCGAGTGGGTACACCGCGATGCGCAGGGGCATGAGGTCGAGACCGAAGTGCGCCTGATGCAATTGCCGGGGGCGGCGCATCTGCTGCGCGCGAGCATCACGGACATTGCGGCGCGCCGGCGGGCCGAGCGCATCACGGCAGGTGAGCGCAACGTGTTCGAGCGCATAGCGGCCGATGCGCCACTGAACGAGGCGCTCGAGTCGATTGCAGATCTGATCGAATCGATCAGCAGCAACTTCACGGCGACGATCAATCTGTTGAGCAGTGATTCACAGTGTTTTGCCGAGGTGATTGGCCGGCGCGTGCCGGAGCGCTGGCGCGGGCTCGAGAAGAGCATGACGATCGATATCCGCAATGGCTCAAGCGCGGCCGCCGTGTATCTGGGACGCAACGTCATGGTCGCCGACGTCGCGCAGGATGCGTTCTGGCAACGTCGCCGAGAGCTCGCTCTGGAGGCGGGCTTCCGGGCCGCCTGGGCGGTGCCGATCAAAACCGCGAATGGACGCGTACTGGGGGCTTTGAACATCTATCGGCCGCAGAGCGGTGCGCCGCAGCCGCGCGATATCGAGCTGATGGTGCACGCGGCACGTCTGGCTGGTATCGCGATCGAGCGCCGCCGCGGCGCCGAGGCGCTGCGCGCGAGCGAGGCGAAGTTTCGCAGCCTCTACGATCGAATGCTCGAGGGTGTCTATCAGTGCGCGGCGGACGGCCGCATGCTCGAGGTCAATTCCGCATTCGTCAAAATGCTCGGCTTCGAGCGCGCCGAGGACATTTACGCCCTGCCGGGCCTGTCGGTGCTCTACTGGAACCCGGCTGAGCGCGCGGAGTTCGAATGCTCGCTGCAGTTGCACGGCGAGATCCGCAACGCCGAGTTCGAGCTGCGCTCCCGCGATGGCTCGCGCCTGGTGGTGCTCGAGAGCGCACGCGTGATTCGCGATGAGGAGCAGCGCGTCGTGGCCTACGAGGGCTCGATGGCCAACATCAGTGAGCGCAAGCGCGTCGAGCAGGCCATGTTCGACGAGAAGGAGCGCGCGCAGGTCACTCTGCAGTCGATCGGCGATGCCGTCATCACGACCGACCGTGAAGGGCGCATCGATTACATGAACCCGGTGGCCGAGCAGCTCACCGGCTGGCGCAACGTGGAGGCGCGCAGCGAGAAGCTCGGCACCGTGTTGCGGCTGCTGGACGAAGTCACACATGAGATGCTCGAGAATCCGCTGGTGCGATGCCTGCGCGAAGGCCAGCTCGTGCATTTTGCCGAGCACAGCGTGTTGCGTAATCGACTCGGACAGGAAATCGCGATCCAGGACTCAGCCGCCCCGATCCGGGATCGCGGCGGCACTATCGTCGGCGCAGTGGTCGTGTTCCGGGACGTCACGAAAGAGCGTCGCCTGAAGCGAGCGCTGTCCTACCAGGCAAGTCACGATGCACTCACGGGGCTGATCAACCGGCGCGAATTCGACAACCGGCTGGCCGAGGCGCTGCAGAGCGCGCGCCAGGACCAGGGCCCTCATGCCCTGCTGTACGTGGATCTGGACCAGTTCAAGGTCGTCAACGATACCTGCGGGCATTCGGCCGGCGATCGCCTGCTGCGCGACGTCACGGGAGTGTTGCAGTCCCACGTGCGCACCGCCGATACCATCGCCCGGCTCGGGGGCGATGAATTCGGCATCCTCGTGCACGGCTGTACGATCGAGCAGGCCGCGAAGATCGCTGACAACATCCGTCAGGCAATCCGCGACTACCGCTTCACCTGGGAGGAGAACACCACCGGCATCGGCGCCAGCATCGGTGTGGTCGAGATCACGCGCGAAAGTGAAAGCGCAGCCAGCCTGTTGAGCGCGGCCGATATCGCCTGCTACGCGGCCAAGGACTCGGGCCGCAACCGCGTGCACCTCTACGATTCCAACGAAGTCTCGGGCCGTCATCGCGAGATGTACTGGGTCAGCCGGGTCACGCGGGCGGTCGATGAGGGGCGCCTCGAGCTCTATTACCAGCGCATCGTGCCCACCGGCGCTCCGGCGCCGGTGCTGCCGGCGTTCTGCGAACTCCTCGTGCGCCTGCGTGACGATGATGGGCAGCTGGTCTTGCCGGGTGAATTCATCCCGGCCGCCGAGCGCTACAACATGGTCGCGGCGATCGACCGCTGGGTGGTGCAGCGGGCTGTCACGGCGCTCAAGGAGCATGCCAGCGGCAACGAGCCGCCGTTCCTGTTCGCGCTGAACGTATCCGGCACCTCGCTGAGCGATCGTACATTTCTGGACTTCCTGCTCACGCAGATCGAGGACCCCGGCATAGCGCGCGGGCTGTGCTTTGAGATCACCGAGACCGCCGTGATCACCAGCATGGATGACGCGCTGTTTTTCATGCGCGAGCTCAAGGCGCGCGGCTGCCGTTTTGCACTGGATGATTTCGGCAGCGGATTGTCCTCATTCCATTATCTGAAGAATCTGCCGGTGGACTTTCTCAAGATCGACGGCCAGTTCATCGGCAGCGTCACGACCGACGCGGTCGATCGCAGCATGGTGGAGGCCATCAGTCACGTGGGGCGCACGCTCGGTATTGCCACCATTGCCGAGAAAGTCGAATCCGCCGAAGTCTTCGCCGAGCTCAAGCGCCTGCGGGTCGAGTTCGCGCAGGGCTATTACGTCGCCCGACCAGCCTCGATCGAACTGCTGCGGCCCGGAATGATTACCGGAATTTTCCAGCGCCCAACCGTACCGCTGCCCGGCTAGCTCGCAACGCTCCAGCGCGAGATACTCGCGCGCATGGCAAGCGCTGAACCAGCGGTAATTGACCGGCCGATCTCGGTCGCCCCGATGATGGATTGGACCGATCGGCATTGCCGCTATTTCCTGCGCGGCTACTCACCGCGCGTGCTGCTCTACACCGAGATGATCACGGCCGCAGCCATCGTGCACGGGGATCGCGCGCGGCTGCTGCGCTATTCGCCCGCCGAGCGGCCACTGGCGCTGCAGCTCGGCGGCAGCGATCCGCAGCTGCTCGCCGCCGCCGCGCGCGCCGGCGCCGACAGCGGCTACGATGAGATCAACCTGAATTGCGGCTGTCCGAGCGAGCGCGTGCATACCGGCGCCTTTGGCGCCTGCCTGATGCGCACGCCCGAGCGCGTGGCCGAGTGCGTCGCGGCGATGGGTGCGGCGGTTGCCGTGCCGGTGAGCGTGAAGCTGCGCATTGGTCTTGCCATGGGGCCGGATGCGCGTGCGCAGAGCGGTCTCTTCGATGAGCAGGACTATGAGCGCTTGGGGGATTTCATCAGCATGGTTTCGAGTGCGGGCTGTCGTCATTTCATCGTGCACGCGCGCAAGGCGGTGCTCGGCGGCCTGTCTCCACGCGAGAACCGCGAGGTGCCACCGCTGCGCTTTGATGTCGTGCGGCGACTCAAGCAGGACTTCTCGCTGCTGTGGATCGCAGTCAACGGTGGCCTGCGCACGGTGGCGCAGAGCAGCGCGGCCCTGGGCTGGTGCGACGCCGTCATGCTCGGTCGCGAGGTCTATCATCGTCCGGCGCTGCTCGCGCAGCTGCACGAGCAGGTCTTCGATGATGGCTGGCACTGTCCTGATCCGGTCACGATGCTCGAGCGCATGGCGAGCTACGCCGAGCGTGAAGTGACGGCCGGCGAGCATCTGAGCGCCATCACCCGGCACATGCTCGGACTGTATGCGGGCCAACCCGGCGCGCGCCGCTTCCGCCAGTGGCTATCGGAAGGCGCACGCGCGTTGGGTGCGGGTGCCGGGGCTGTGGCCCAGGTCGCGGCCCTGATGCGCGAGGCCGCTGCGATCTGTGCCTACGCAGATGCATAGCGGCCGCGCGGCGCTTGCGTATAATCTGGCACAGCGCCAACTTAGACGAACTTTCCGCGAAAGCGCCTGAGCGGTGTGCAGTAAGGTCCGGAAAGCATGGGCAAAGACATCGAGCTTGCGATTCTCTTCGCTGACGTGGTCGGCTCCACGCGCTTGTTCGAAGCCATGGGCGATCTGCGGGCACGCGACATGGTCTCCACCTGCATCGAGGTCATGCGCGAAGCCACCGAACAGCACAACGGCACGGTGATCAAGACCATTGGCGATGAGGTGATGTCGACCTTTCCAACGGCCGACGATGCCCTGAATGCGGCCGGGCAGATGCAGAAGCAGATCGCCGCCCATGGCGAGCTGCGCGTCGAGGGTCAGCCGGTAGCGATTCGCGTCGGTTGTCACTTCGGGCCGGTCGTGCTCGAGAGTCGCGATGTCTTCGGTGCGAGCGTGCACACCGCCAATCGCATGACCAGTCAGGCCAAGGCGGGCCAGATCATTACGACCGAGGCCACGGTGGAGCGGCTCTCGCCGGAGTGGCGCGCCTCGGTGCGCCAGATCGATGTGGCAACAATCCGCGGTCAGGGCGGGGAAGTCGCGCTCTATGAAGTGCTCTGGCAGACCGAGGACGTCACCAGCATGCTGCCCGCGCTCGCGCTCAACGGCCGGGAGCTGCGCCGACCGCGGCGACTGCGCCTATCGGTGCAGGAGCGCGAGGTCGTGATGGATGAGCAGCGCCCTCAGGTCGCCATCGGGCGCGCTGAGGACAACGATATCGTGATTCGCGGCAATTTGATCTCGCGGCTGCATGCGCGCATCGAGTTCAGCCGCAATCGCTTCACACTCACCGATCAAAGCACCAACGGCACCTTCGTGCAGATCAGCGGTGAGGAGGAAGCGTTCGTACGGCGCGATAGCATGCCGCTCAAGGGCGAGGGAATGATTGGACTCGGACGCATCCCGGATCGCGACTCGCCCTTGACGATTCACTTCGTTTGCGAGGATGGCTGAGCCGCGCGTGCTCGCGCCAGGCTCTTTAGCCCCCCAGGCGGCGCTTGAGGTCCTCGAGCTCGGTCAGCATCGCGGCGGGCAGGCGTGCGCCGTAGCCGTGCAGGTACTTGCGCAAGCGCCCAAGCTCCTCGCGCCAGGCCAGCTGCGGCACTGCATTGAGCTCGGCCAGCGTCTCGGGGCTGATCGGCAGTCCCTCGGTATTCAGATCCCCGGGCCTTGGCAGCAGGCCGATGGGTGTTTCGTTCGCATCTACGCGTCCCTCGCAGCGATCCAGCACCCAGGCCAGTACCCGCAGATTCTCGCCGAAGCCCGGCCACAGGTACGCGCCGGCCGCGTTCTGCCGGAACCAGTTCACGTGAAAGATGCGCGGCGGTTTCTTCAGCGCTGCTCCGACCTTGAGCCAGTGAGCCCAGTAGTCGCCGAAGTTGTAGCCGCAGAACGGTTTCATCGCCATCGGGTCGCGGCGCACGACACCGGTCTGGCCGGTGGCCGCAGCGGTGGTCTCGGAGGCCACGGATGCACCCACCAGGACCCCGTGCGCCCAGCTGCGCGCCTCATAGACGAGCGGCGCGAGCTCACGCCGCCGGCCGCCGAATATCAGTGCCGAGATCGGCACGCCGCGCGGATCCTCCGCGGCGCTGGAGTAGGCCGGATTGCGCTTGGCCGACACGGTGAAGCGCGAATTGGGATGAGCTGCCGGACCGCGCGCCGGATCGTAGGGTCTTCCCTGCCAGTCCGTGACGGGCGTGCCCTCGAGCCCTTCCCACCAGGGCTCGTTATTGGCCGTCAATGCGACATTGGTGAACAAAGTATCCCGGTGTATGGTCTCGTACGCATTGCGGTTGGTTTTCGGGTTCGTGCCCGGCGCGACGCCAAAGAGGCCCGCCTCCGGGTTGGTCGCCCAAAGCCGCCCATCCGGACCCGGCTGCAGCCAGGCGATGTCGTCGCCGATGGTGGAGACTTTCCAGCCTGGCAGCGAGGCCGGCGGGATCAGCATTGCGAGATTGGTCTTGCCGCACGCCGACGGGAATGCCGCGGCGATGTAGTGGGTCTCGCCGCGAGGGTTCTGCAGCCCGACGATCAGCATGTGCTCGGCGAGCCAGCCCTCACTGCGCGCCTGCCAGCTCGCGATGCGCAACGCGTGGCACTTCTTGCCCAGCAGCGCGTTGCCGCCATAGCCGGAGCCGAAGCTCTCGATGGCAAGCTCCTCGGGATAATGCATGATGAAACGTCGCGACGGATTCAGATCACCGGTCGAGTGCAGGCCGCGCACGAAGCTGCCTTCGGTGGCGATGCGCTCGAGCGCCGCGCGCCCCATGCGCGTCATGATCGCCATGTTCAGCACGACGTAGGCGCTGTCGGTGATCTCCACGCCGCAGCGCGAGTGGGGCGAATCCAGTCCGCCCATGCAATAGGGCACGACGTAGAGCGTGCGACCGCGCATGCAGCCTTGAAACAGCTCGCGCATCTTGGTATGCGCCTCGCTCGGCTCCATCCAGTGATTGTTGGGACCGGCGTCCTCCTGCGAGCGCGAACAGATGAATGTCACGTGCTCAACGCGCGCGACATCATTGGGATTGGAGCGATACAGAAAGCAGCCCGGAAAGCTGTCCTGGTTCAACTTGTGCAATTCATTGCGAGCGCTGAGCTCACCGCGCAGGCGCTGAAATTCCTGCTGCGAGCCGTCGCACCAGTAGATCTTGTCCGGTTGGGTCAGCGTCGCGACGCTCTCGACCCAATCCCTTACATTTTTCGAGATATCGGCGAGGGATGCGAGGCTGTGTGGGGCGGTAGCCATGTCGTATCCTCCCGCGTGCTACAAGGCTGAGCCAAATTATAGCCTGCGGCGGGGACCTTCCGGCTTCTTTGCATCGCAACAACGATCCGTTATGACACCAATCGCGACTATATTTGCCGATGAGGGCCCCCTGGCAGCGGCGCTGGAGGGTTTTCGCGCCCGGCCAGCCCAGCAGCAGATGGCGGCCCGTATCAGCGCTGCCCTGGCCCAGTCCGAATGCCTGCTCGTGGAGGCAGGCACCGGGACCGGCAAAACCTTCGCCTATCTGGTGCCCGCGCTACTGTCAGGCCGGCGTGTGCTGATCTCGACCGGCACGCGCACTTTGCAGGATCAGCTGTTTCATCGCGATCTGCCGTTGCTCGCGGGCGCTCTCGGACGGCCCGTGCGCGTAGCGCTGCTCAAAGGCCGCTCCAACTATCTGTGCCGCGCGCGGCTCGAGCAAAGCGAGCTGCTCAGCGATGGGCTGCGCGAGCAGATCGGCAGCTGGTCGCGGCACACGCGCAGCGGTGATCTGTCCGAGCTGCCTGAGCTGGCTGACGCGCATCCGCTGCGCACTCAGATTACTTCCACGCGCGAGAACTGCACCGGCTCACGCTGCGCGCAGTACGCGGCCTGTCATGTATTCGAGGCGCGTCGTGCGGCGCTGGAGGCCGACATCGTCGTGGTCAATCATCACCTGTTGCTCGCCGATCTGGCGCTCAAGGAGGATGGGTTCGGGGATCTGCTGCCGAGCGTGGATGCCGTGATTCTCGATGAAGCTCATCAGCTGCCCGATCTGGCCAGCGAGTTCTTCGGGCTCAGCGCCAGCGGCCGCCAGGTCGAGCTGCTGATCACCGATCTGCGCGCGGCGGGCAGCCAGGGGCAAGGGCTCGCCACACTCGAGCAGGCGCTCGCGCAATCGTATGCGGCCTTCGGCTCGCAGGAGCGAGCCCTCGCCTGGCGCGAGCTCGAGCCGGCGGTCCTGGGCAGCATCGGGCAGCTCGAGGCGGCGCTGAGCGCCTGTGCGGCGCACGAGCAGTGCGGCGAGCGCGCGCGAGCCCTCGCTGCCACGCTCAGGCAATTGCTCGATGAATCGGGCCCCGACGCCTGTGCCGGCGCGCGCACGGTCTTTACGCACCAGCACGGCTTTCAATTGCGGCTGCTGCCCTACGACATCTCGACCCGCTTCAGCGCGCTGCTGTCAGCACACCAGAGCGCGTGGATCTTTACCTCGGCGACGCTCGCGGTCGGGGAGGACTTCAGTCATTTTGCGAATCGCCTCGGGCTGCACAGCGCCGCAACGCTGCGCGTGGCGAGTCCATTCGACTATGAGCGCCAGGCGCTGCTGTATCTGCCGACAGGTCTGCCATCCCCGTCCAGTCCGGCATTTACCGAAGCGGTGGTCGCGACCGCACTGCCGTTACTCGAGGCCGCCGAGGGCGGGGCTTTCCTGCTCTTCACGAGCCATCGCGCCTTGCGCGCGGCGGCGCTCATGCTCGAGGGGCAATTGAGCCCGCACTGGCCCTTGCTGGTGCAGGGCCGTGCGCCGCGGGAGCAGTTGCTGCGTCGATTTCGCGCCAGCGGCCGCGCAGTGCTCCTGGGCAGCGCGAGCTTCTGGGAGGGTGTGGATGTGCAGGGCTCGGCGCTGCGCCTGGTACTGATCGACCGCTTGCCATTTGCCTCGCCCGAGGATCCGGTCGTGAAGGCTCGCATCGAGCATCTGCAGTCACAGGGCGCAAGCCCTTTCAAGGACTATCAGTTGCCCGAGGCCGTGCTGGCGCTCAAGCAGGGTGTAGGGCGACTGATTCGCAGCGAAGAGGACCGCGGTGTCGTGGTCGTGTGCGACCCTCGTCTGAGCGAGCGCGGCTATGGGCGCGTGTTTCGCTCGAGCCTGCCGGCCATGTCGGTGGTGCGCGAACCGGCTCGCGCGCTGGCGCTGCTGCGCGAGCTGGCAGCTGAGCGCCGCGCCGCGCCGTTGTGCTCGCTGCCGGCGTGAAGCTGCTGGCTCTGGATACGGCGACCGAGCTGTGCTCGGCTGCACTGTGCATCGAGGGCGTCTGCCAGACGCGCGAGTGCGAACGCGCGCGTGGCTCAGGCGAGCTGATTCTGGGCATGATCGAGCAGCTGCTGGCCGAGGCGGCTCTGCCGCTCAAGGGCCTGGATGCGATCGCGTTCGGCTGCGGGCCGGGAGCCTTCACGGGCGTGAGACTGGCGCTCGCGGTCGCACAAGGTCTCGCCCTGGCCGTGGGCTTGCCGTTGCTGCCGATTTCGGATTTGCGTGCCCTCGCGCTGCGGGCGCTGAGCATGCCGGGCGCGCCGCGGCGCGCCTTGATATGCCAGGATGCGCGCATGGGAGAGGTCTACTGGGGGTGCTTTGAGCGCAGCGGGGAGTGCGTGCCGCCAGCTCTGGAGGCGGTAAGCGCGCCGGATGCCGTGCGCTTGCCCGCGCACTGGGGCGGCGCTGGGGCTGGCGCCGGCGTCTGCGGCGCAGGCTCTGGCTTTGAGGTTTACGAGCTACTCTCGAGCCGCCTGGCGCTGGCGCCGATCTGGGGGTACCTGCGCCCCAGAGCCCTGGAAGTGGCTCAGTTGGCCGCCCTGGATGGCCTGGCGACGGCCGTAGCGCCCGATGCGGCGCAGCCCGTCTACCTGCGCAATGATGTTGCGACGCCACAATAATATCCCGTCCCGCGTCATATCATTGCAACATGTGAGCCTTAACGTGCGCCAACGTGGTCGCAACAATATGACTTCAAAGCAGATTTTAATCGTCGAAGACGAGCGGCCGATCCGCGAGATGATCGCGTTCGGTCTCAAGCGCGCGGGCTTTGAAGTGCGTGAGGCTGAGGATTGCCGAGGTGCGCGTGCGGCGCTGGCCGACCGCCGCCCTGATCTGATCCTGATCGATTGGATGCTGCCGGATACCAGCGGTCTGGAGCTGACCCGCTCGCTCAAGCGAGAGCGCGAGACCCGCGATTTGCCCGTGATCATGCTGACCGCACGCGCAGAAGAGGGCGACAAGGTCGCCGGTCTGGATGGCGGCGCGGACGACTACATGACCAAGCCGTTTTCCCCGCGCGAGCTGATCGCGCGCGTCAACGCGGTGCTGCGGCGCAGCGCAGGCGGTGATGAGGGCGAACGCATCCAGTTTGGTGAGCTCAGCCTGGATCGTGCCGGACATCGCGTCATGGTCGCCGATCGCACCGTGCCGCTGGGCCCGACCGAATACCGGCTGCTGGAGTTCTTCATGACGCATCCGGAGCGCGTCTACAGTCGCGAGCAATTGCTCGACCGTGTCTGGGGCGGCAACGTCTATGTGGAGGAGCGCACAATCGACGTTCATGTGCGCCGCCTGCGCCGCGCGCTGGAGGATTTTGGCTACGATCGACTGGTGCAGACCGTGCGCGGTGCCGGCTATCGATTCTCGGCTCGAACGGAACCCTGAAATTACAGGATTCTGCGAGCGCGTACCGCGAGTAATCCGGTACATTCGCCCCCGATGAACTCTTCCGGTTGGCTGTTCTTAAGCGTTCGCGTATGCACGGCGATCGGCCTCGGGCTCGGGCTGGGGTTCCTCGCTCACGCCCCGTGGGCCGGGCTGGCCATCGCGCTGGGAATTTATCTGCTCGCGCATTTGAGCGCTCTGCTGCGCGTATTGCGCTGGCTGCGCCGTGATGAGCCCGAGCTTGCCCCCGACCTGGGCGGCCCGTGGGGCGACCTGGTGGCATTGATCCTGCGGCTCTACCGGCGCAAGCAGTTTCACAAACAACGTCTGCTGCGCCTGTTGCGCGAGCTGCGCCGCTCTACGGCCGCCATGCCCGATGGCGTCGTGGTGCTCAATCCACAGGCCGAGATTCTCTGGTTCAACCGCACGGCGGCCCGACTGCTGAATCTGCGTGGCAAGAGCGATATCGGCCTGCGACTGGAGAATCTGGTGCGCTCACCCGATTTCGTACGCTACTTGCGCCGCGCTGAGTACGCCCTGCCCGTGATACTGCACTCGGCTCTGGGCGCCGAGCAGCAGTACCTGTCGCTGCAGATCGTGCCTTACGGGGCCGGACAACTGCTGGCGCTGGTGCGCGATGTGACGCGCCAGGCTCGGCTCGAGTCGATGCGCAAGGACTTCGTGGCCAACGCCTCGCACGAGCTGCGCTCCCCGCTGACCGTGATCTCGGGCTACCTCGAGACCCTGACTCAGGAGACCGATCTGGATCCGACGCTGGCCGCGCCGCTGCAGGAGATGCGTCGGCAGGCATTGCGCATGAGCGGCATCGTGCAGGATCTGCTGGAACTCTCGCAGTTGGAGTCCTCCGACCGCGCGGCGCAGAGCGAGCCCATCGATGTCGTCGCGCTCATGGTGCAGCTGCGCCAGGACGTGCTGGCACGCACGGTGCACCCGGCGCAGGTGCTGGTGCACGCCGAATCGAGCCTGAAGCTGCTGGCTGAGGATGCTCTGATCCACTCAGCCTTTACCAATCTGGTCGACAATGCCGCCAAGTACACCGCGCCCGAAGGCGCGCTGCATATGCGCTGGTGGACGGACGCCAAGGGCGGGCACTTCTCGGTACAGGACACGGGCATCGGCATCGCTGCGGACCATATTCCGCGACTCACCGAGCGTTTCTACCGGGTCGATGCGGGCCGCAGCCGCGCGACCGGCGGCTCGGGCCTGGGTCTGGCCATCGTCAAGCACGTCTTGCAACGACACGGGGCCCAGCTCTCGATCGAGAGCGAGGAAGGTCGCGGCAGCACTTTCACCTGTCATTTCCCGCCCGAGCGCTTGCAGAGCGTGGCTTACGTGGCGGCGGGCGGCACCGGATAAAAACTTCTGCAAGCTGCGACATTGATCGCGCGCACACGCGGAAGTGTTGCGCTATATTCGGCAAGCGATGCAAGCCGCTGATCTTTCGCACCACACTTCCAAGCGCTTCAACGAGGAGCTCGAGCGCGTGCGCGGCAAAGTGCTCGCGATGGGCGGCTTTGTCGAAGAGCAGCTCAGTCGCAGCCTGACCGCCCTGGTCGAGGGTGACAGCGCACTGGGCCGCGCCGTCGCGCTGGATGATTACAAGGTCAATGGCATGGAACTGTCCATTGACGAGGAATGCAGCCGAATTCTGGCCACGCGCGCCCCGGCGGCCGGCGACCTGCGCATGATCGTGGCGACGATCAAAGCCATTACCGACCTCGAGCGCATCGGCGATGAATGCGAAAAGATAGCCCTGATCGCCACGCGCCTGGCGACGCTGGAGCGGCCGCCGAACCGCTACCGCGAAGTGCGCCATCTGGGGCGTACCGTGCAGATCCTGGTACACGATACGCTCGATGCCTTCGCACGACTGGATGCCGATACCGCGCTCAAGACCTGTCGGCAGGACCGCGTGGTCGACGAGGAGTACGAGGCGATCCAGCGCCAGTGCATCACCTTCATGATGGAGGATCCGCGTACCATCCGGCGCGCGCTTGACGTCATGTGGGTCGTGCGCTCGCTCGAGCGCATCGGTGATCATGCCAAGAACATCTGCGAGTATGTGATCTACACGGTGCACGGCAAGGACGTACGCCATACCTCGCTCGACCATGTCGAGCGCGAACTGGCCGAGCGCGCCGCCGCCCGCACCAGCTGACTCATGCGCCGGCGTGTGCTCAACGGCCTGGGCCTGCTGGCCTGCGTTGCCATGCTGGCCTACGCCTGGTACGCGCAGGCGGTGCTCGGACTGGAACCGTGTCCCTTGTGTATCTTTCAGCGCATCGGCATCGGCGCCTGCGCTGTCTTGTTTCTGCTCGCGACGCTGCAGAACCCGGCTCGAGTGGGCGCGCGCATTTACGGCGGTTTGCTGCTGCTGGCCGCGGTGGCGACCATGCTGGTCGCGGCCCGCCACCTGTGGATCCAGCACCTGCCCGAAGGCTCAGTGCCGGCCTGCGGGGCCAGTCTCAGCTACCTGCTGGAGGTCTTTCCGCTGACCGACGTGATCCGCAAGGTGCTGAGCGGATCGGGCGAGTGCGCCCGCATCAACTGGAGCCTGCTCGGCCTGTCGATGCCCGGCTGGGTGCTGATTGGCGCCTCCTGCCTGGCCGCGCTGGGGCTGTATGCGAATTTTCCGGCGCGGCGGCGCCCCTGACGGCTAGCCGAGCAGATTGTGCAGCGAGCCGAGGTACATGGCATGCAGCCGATCGATGTCCTCGATGCGCACCGATTCATTGACCTTATGAATGCTCGTATTGATAACCCCGAGCTCCACGACCTGCGCGCCCATCGGCGCGATGAAGCGGCCATCCGAGGTGCCCCCGCCGGTCGATAGCGCAGGGGTCGTGCCCGTGATGGTGTGCACCGCGTTGCTGACCGCCTGCGAGAGCACTCCGGGCGGGGTATAGAAGGGCTCGCCGGAAACGTACCATTCGAGCGTGTAGCGCACCTGGTGACGCGTCAGGATCTGCTCGACCGTGTGCTTGAGTGACTCGAGCGACTGCACCGGCGAATAGCGCAGATTGAAGCGCGCCTTGAGCTCCCCGGGGATCACGTTGGGTGCCCCTGTGCCGGCGGTCAGGTTCGAAATCTGGAAGCTCGTGGGCTGAAAGTGCTCATCGCCCTGGTCCCAGACGCGGTTGACGAGCTCGGCGAGCGCTGGCGCGAAGCTGTGCACCGGATTGACCGCGAGCTGCGGGTAGGCGATGTGGCCCTGCACGCCGTGCACCGTCAGACGACCGGAAAGGGAGCCACGACGGCCGATCTTGATGGTGTCGCCCAGGTGCTCCTCGCTGGACGGCTCCCCGACGATGCACCAGTCGATGCGCTCGCCACGCTCGCGCAGGGTCTCCACGACGCGCTTGGTGCCGTCGACCGACGGGCCTTCCTCATCGCTGGTGATCAGGAACGTGATCGCGCCGCGATGCTCAGGGCGCGCGCCCAGGTAGGCCTCAACGGCGGTGACCATGGCGGCGAGCCCGCTCTTCATGTCCGCCGCGCCGCGACCGAACAGCAGCCCGTCGCGAACCGTCGGGGTGAACGGATGCGATAGCCACTCCTCCAGCGGCCCGGTCGGCACCACGTCCGTGTGGCCGGCGAAGCACAGGACTGGGCCAGCCGCGCCGTGCCGGGCCCAGAGGTTCTCCACGCTGCCATAGCGCAGCCGCTCGACCTGGAAGCCCACGCGCTCGAGCCGGCCCGCGAGCACGTCCTGGCAGCCCTCATCGGCGGGCGTCACCGAAGCACGGGCGATCAGATCCTGGGTCAGCGCCAGCGTATCGGACATCGGCGCCTTATACGGGCTGAAGAGCACAGCAGCAAGTGACACGAATCTGTCATATGGAAACGTATAGCATGAACGCATGAGCACCGAGGGATTGGGCCACCACATTTCCAGCCGCTACAACGAGGACCTCGAGCGGCTGCGCAGCAGCGTGCTGGAAATGGGGGGCATGGTCGAACGGCAATTGACCCAGGCGATCCGCGGCATCACCGAGCCGGACGCGAGCATGATCGTCGAGGTTGCGCAGGAAGAGCTGCGCATCAATCAGCTCGAGCGCTCGATCGATGAGGACTGCAGCCGCATTCTGGCCACGCGCGCACCCACGGCATCGGATCTGCGCCTGATCATCACGATCCTCAAGACCATCACGGATCTGGAGCGCATCGGCGATGAGGGCGAGAAGGTCGCCGCGATCGCTGCGCGCCTGGGGATGCGCGAGCGACCGACCAACCGCTACCGCGAACTGCGCAATCTGGGCGAGGTGGTCAGTGAGATGCTGCACGATACGCTCGACGCCTTCGCGCGCCTGGACACCGAGCTGGCGCTGGCGGTCGTGCGCCGTGACCGCGTCGTGGATGAGGAATATGAGGCCATACACCGGCAGAGCATCACGTTCATGATGGAGGATCCGCGCTCGATCCGCCGCGCGCTCGACGTCATGTGGGTGGTGCGCTCGCTCGAGCGCATTGGCGATCATGCCAAGAACGTCTGCGAATACCTCATATACCTGGTGCACGGCAAGGATGTTCGGCACACCAGGATCGAAGAGATCGAAAAAGAGCTGCACGCTTCCAAGGGCTGAAGGATCGGGCAGCCTTCTGATACTGTAACGGCAGGCACTTATGGAAACAGTGGTGAAGGGCATGGCCTCGGGTGGAGTGGGCGGCTTTCCGCCGGCGAGCGACATTGACACCGGCGTGATTCCGATTCGTGCCAGCGGGCGCGGCATGCTGCAGGTGGCCGTGGACGAGACGCGCCGCTCGGCGCTGGTCAATGCGCCCGTCAAGGCCCGCGTCGAGGCATTGAGCTTCCACTATGGGCCGACCCGGGCGCTGGATGATCTGAACCTGGAGATCCGCGAGAAGCAGGTCACCGCGCTGATCGGGCCTTCGGGCTGCGGCAAGAGTACATTCCTGCGCTGCTTCAATCGCATGCACGACCTGACGGCTGGTGCACGCTATGAAGGCCGCATCATGCTGCTGCCCGAGCAGATGAATCTGATCGGGGCCGATATTGATCCGATCGAAGTGCGCATGCGCATCGGCATGGTGTTCCAGAAGCCCAATCCGTTTCCCAAGTCCGTGTATGAGAATGTCGCCTACGGACTGCGTATTCGCGGCGTGCGCTCGCAGCTGCGGCTGCGCGAAGAGGTCGAGCGGGCGCTGCGCGGCGCGGCGCTCTGGGATGAGGTCAAGGACCGGCTGGCGGGCTCGGCGCTGTCGCTCTCGGGTGGGCAGCAGCAGCGGCTGTGCATTGCCCGGGCGCTCGCGACCAGTCCGGAGATCCTGTTGTTCGATGAGCCGACCTCCGCGCTCGATCCGATCGCCACGGCGCGCATCGAGGAGCTCATTGCAGCCCTGCGCGAACAGGTGACCGTGCTGATCGTGACGCACAACATGCAGCAGGCCGCGCGCGTGTCGGACTACACGGCCTTCATGTACCTGGGCAGGCTCATCGAGTTCGACGAGACCTCCACGATCTTCACCAATCCCGCGCGCAAGGCCACGGAAGACTACATCACCGGCCGCTACGGCTGAGCAGCCTCGCGCAATAGCTCGTTGATTGAGGTCTTGGCACGCGTCTGGGCGTCCACGCGCTTGACGATGACCGCGCAGTAGAGACTGTGGCTGCCATCGCTTGCTGGCAGCGATCCGGCCACCACCACCGAGCCTGCCGGCACCTGTCCACGCAGGATCTCGCCGCTGCTGCGATCGTAAATGCGTGTGCCCTGGCCGATGAATACGCCCATTGAGATCACCGAGCCGGCCCCGATCACGACACCCTCGACGATCTCGGAGCGAGCACCGATGAAGCAGTCATCCTCGATGATGGTCGGACCTGCCTGCAATGGCTCGAGGACCCCGCCGATACCGACCCCGCCGGACAGATGCACGTTGCGCCCGATCTGGGCACAGGAGCCCACCGTTGCCCAGGTGTCGACCATCGTGCCGGTGCCTACATGGGCGCCGATGTTGACGAAGCAGGGCATCAGTACGGCGTTGGGCGCGATGTAGGCGCCGCGGCGCACCAGCCCCTGGGGTACCACGCGCACGCCGCCACGCGCGAACTCAGCTGCATCGGTCAGCGCGTACTTGAGCGGGACTTTGTCGTAAAAGCGCGCGTAGCCCGCGTCCAGTACGGCATTGTCATGGATGCGAAAGTACAAAAGCACGGCCTGCTTGAGCCAGGCATGCACGCGCCAGCGGCCCTCGAGCGGCTCGGCCACGCGGTAAGCTCCGCGATCGAGCCCGTCGATGGCAGCCTCGATGGCAGCTCGGGTCGGCTCATCGACGCTCGATGCCGACAGCTCGGCGCGCCGCTCCCAGGCGGCCTCTATGGTCTGCTGCAGTTCACGCGCATGCATGTCGGTCAGCGTATTCTGACGAGAGCGTCGCCGTCCAGATGACAGGCTTGGCCGCGCGGTCCTATGGCGTGGGTTCGCGCTGGTTGGCTAGGGTTCACCATGAATGCAATTCAACCGTCCCCGCAGCTTTGCGCACCGGCCCACGGACTGGCTGGTCACGCCCTCTATCTGGACATCGACGGCACGCTGGTCGAGATTGCCCAGAGTCCCGAGCTGGTCAGGGTGCCCGAGTGGCTGCTGGCTTTGCTGCGCCGGCTCTCGCTCAAGCTGGATGGCGCCCTGGCGTTTGTCAGCGGGCGCACGCTGGCGTCGATTGATGAGCTGTTCGCGCCGTTGAAATTACCGGCTATTGCGCTGCATGGCGCGCAGCTGCGCGTCAACGACGAGCATGTGAATCTCGCGTCAGCTCTGGCGGGGCAGTTGCAGCGCGCGTTGCCGCCACTGCTGGCGGCCGTGGAGCGATTGCGCGGCGTGCGTCTGGAGAACAAGGACTGCGTTATCGCCTTGCACTATCGCGGTGCCCCTGAGCGCGGACGCGATGTGCTCAAGCTCGCCGAGCTCACGCTGTGCGAGCTTGGGGCGCAGTTTGGCCTGCTCGTGGGCAAATGCGTGGTCGAGATCCGGCCGCGGCATCTGAATAAAGGCACCGCGCTGACCCGCCTTATGGAGCAGCCGCCCTTTCGGGGCCGCACTCCCATTTTTGCCGGTGATGACAGCACCGATGAGGATGCCTTCGCCGTGGTCAATCGTCTGGGCGGCATCAGTGTGCGGGTGGGTGCGCCCGCGCCGAGCGCTGCGACCTACCGGCTCCCCGATCCGGATGCGCTGCGCGCTTGGCTCGGCGAGATCGCCTAGGCGCCACGCATGAGTGCGGAGCGCCTCGTGGTCGTATCGAACCGGGTCAGTATCCCGGGCTACTCCAGCCCGGCCGGCGGCCTTGCGGTCGGCGTGCTGGCGGCGCTGCGCCAGGCCGGTGGCCTCTGGTTCGGCTGGAGCGGCACCACGCGCGAGGAGCCGGCCGCGGAGCCTGAGATCATCGAGAAGGAGGGGATTCGCTTTGTCACGATCGAGCTGCCCACCGCGCAGTTCCTGCGCTTCTACAACGGCTTCTGCAACGCCTCGCTCTGGCCGGTGCA
>Ga0181537_10001251_pt1 | contig 23628 bp, 19 predicted proteins | sample PEATcosm2014_Bin_39_FD_119765 | JGI IMG/M metagenome (GOLD analysis project Ga0181537, IMG submission 119765) | Peatland microbial communities from MTU Mesocosm Facility, Houghton, MI, USA - PEATcosm2014_Bin23_10_metaG | ecosystem: Environmental > Terrestrial > Soil > Wetlands > Peat | place... | reverse complement strand
GTGTCGCTCGCCCTGCCACATTCGTTTGGCAATCCATGCCGGTGAAGGCGGCATAATTGACCCAAAATCCTCCACTTCAACCGCAACCGAATGCATATTTCGGGAGTGACTGAGGAGCCCGCTCCGCACGTAAGTATCTCATTATAAAATCCTTGTGGAGGGGTTAAGGTGCTCGCTCTTTGGCCGCAGGATTGCACACCGCTCAATGTGCATAATGTCGATTCATTAGATAGGCTATGTACGAGACCTCGGACCTCCGCGGCGCCCTTTTCTTGAGCGAACCGTGCATCTGACGCCCGGGACAAGCAATAAAGATAGCAAGCAATTGATAAACCGGACATACAGCGTCGTTGTGGTCGGGGGCGGGTTCAGCGGAACCATGCTGGCGGTTAATTTGTTGCGGCGCGCCCCGGGCTTGTCGGTCGCGGTGGTTGAGAAGGGACCACTGCCTGGCCGCGGAGTAGCTTATAGCACCAAATACGACTGCCATTTGCTGAACGTTTGCGCTGGCAAGATGAGCGCTCTGCCGGAAGAGCCGGATCATTTCCTGCGTTGGGTGCGGGCAAACCACGAACCATCAGTGCAACCCACCAGCTTTCTACCGCGTCCTCTTTACGGGCAATATGTGAATTCCCTTCTGGAAGAAAGTACCGGACGAGGCGCTAGTGGACCAGGTGCGACCGGACCCCGTGGCGCGGAAAATTTTCGCTGGATTCAGGGTGAGGTCACTTCATTCGCGCGCGACCGGTCTGATGTGACTGTTCAGTTGAAAGATGGCAGCACACTGGTGACAAAAGTCGTGGTGCTGGCGGTGGGTAATTTCCCCCCCGCGGATCTGAAGATTTCGGGATTGTCGCAGAAACGCGTGTCGCAGAAACGCGTGTCCCAGGAAAGCTCGTCACCGGAAAGCGGACGATACTTTCCCTCTCCCTGGTCAGCGGCAGCGTTCGACAATGTTGCTAAGAACGGAAGCGTTCTGCTGATCGGTTCAGGTCTGACCAGTGTTGATGTCGCAGTCGCTCTGCAGTCTGAAGGATTTGCTGGACACATCCACATTCTTTCGCGACGCGGATTGATGCCCCGCATTCACCGCGCGACTCGCCGCTGGCCGCAATTCTGGAACGAGCAGAGTCCGCGAACAATTCGCGGGCTTCTGCGATTGGTACGAGCCCAGGTGAGGGCCGCCGCCGAAGTTGATGGCGATTGGCGCGACGTAATCGACGCTCTCCGTCCGGCAACGCAGAAGATTTGGCAATCCTTGCCCCTGGCCGAGCGCAAGAGATTTCTGCGACACGTGCGGCCTTATTGGGAAGTTCACCGGCATCGAATCGCTCCCGAGATCGGCAATACGATCACACAGCTCATTGGCAGTGGCCAAGCTAGTGTTCTTGCCGGACGGGTGACAGCCTATCGTGAATTCCGTAACCACGTTGAGGTTGCCTGGCGCGATCGCGAAACTCAAGCTCAACAACTCTTGCGCGTGGACCGAGTGATCAACTGCACCGGCCCCGAGATCGATTGCCGGCACATTCGCGACCCACTGATCAAGAGTCTTCTGGCGCAGGCGCTGGCAAGACCAGACCAGCTTTTCCTGGGCCTGGATGTGGATGCAAACGGAGCTTTGCTCGACTTCGCTGGCACCCCGTCGACGTCTCTTTATGCAATCGGCCCCCTTAGAAAAGGCTCGCTCTGGGAATCGATTGCCGTACCTGAACTTCGCGTCCAGGCGTCTCAGTTGGCCGAGCATCTCGTGCACACGTTGCCGCTTCAGGCACGAAACACAAAAAAAGCGACCACAGAAACTGCTGGTCGAGATCTAGCTACCGTCGCGACAATTGCGGAAGTAACGGACAAAGAACCAGTCGTGTAAATGCGAGCCTATCGCCGGACCTGATCGCCCCGGTCATGATCATTTGAGTCATGATCGTTTGAGTCGCGATCATCTGAGTCATCGATGATCTGAGAGTCATCGATCAAAGGAGAAGTCTCAATGTCAACGGACAAACCCACTACCACTCCCTCCAACAAGAGCGCCTCGCTCTCGCTCGATACCTGGGCCGTGATTGCTGCGCTCGTGTTGGCACTGGCAGTGAGATTCGACATTCTGAAGAACGTGTCCTGGTAGCCACGATCGCAGCCCCAAACTTAGCAGCCACAAGCAGCGAAGCTAATTTCGTTTCCGAAGGAGAAAATTTATGGCAGCGACCACTGCGCTATCGCCAGTGAGGTCCGAGAATCGGCTGCTGAATGCGCTCAGCATCGTGCCTGGCATCCTTTTGCTGGCTGGGATCGGATACGCTGCGAAGGTTCTCGAGCGTTCCGTCAATGGTTATGCAAAAGCGCACCACCGGACATTTCCCAACATTGAGTACGTGCTCTGGGCGATCCTCATTGGTCTCGTCATATCGAACACGTTGTCAATCCCCAAGATCTTTCAGTCTGGCATTGCCACCTATGAGTTCTGGTTGAAACTTGGGATCGTGCTTCTCGGCGCGCGCTTTGTTCTGGCCGACGTTCTGAAATTGGGCGGCATCAGCCTGGCGCTGGTCGTGATCGAAATCACACTGTCGCTGTTGTTGATGACTTTTCTGGGACGACTGTTCAAGCTGAAGCCGAAGCTGATATCACTGCTCGCTATTGGATCCGCCGTGTGCGGAGTTTCTGCCATCATCGCAGCCAAGGGCGCCATCGATGCCGACGACGAGGATTCTTCCTTTGCGATCGCCGCAATTCTCGCGCTGGGAGCGCTGGCGCTGTTCACATTTCCGGCGATCGCTCACAGCCTCCACATGAATGACGTTTCATACGGTTTGTGGGCCGGATTGGGAGTCGATAACACTGCCGAAGCCACCGCCGCCGGTGCTTTGTATTCGGACGCGGCAGGCAAAGTGGCCGTGCTCGCCAAGACCGCGCGCAATGCGATGATTGGCTTCGTTGTTCTCGCCTATGCAATTTACTGGGCCGGGCAGGGCCAGGCTCAAACCGTTACTAATAAAGCTGCGTTCCTGTGGAAGAAGTTTCCCAAATTCATCCTCGGTTTTCTGTTGATTTCACTGCTGGTCAGTTTTCACATGTTCAGCAAAGGCCAGGTCACGTCGCTCGGGAATCTGTCAAAGTGGGCGTTCCTGTTAACCTTCGCCGGGGTCGGGCTGCGCACGAACTTTCGCGACATGTCCAAACAAGGATTGCGTCCGTTCATCGTGGGCGCTCTCGGGGAAGTCCTGATCGCCTGCCTTACTCTCGGTTTGGTGGTTGGCGCGAATCGGATTTGGGGCTTATGAGGATCGCCCTACCGACCGTTGCCTACGGAGTCACCGCGATATTGTCAGTCGAACTCACTCGATCGTCCTCGACCGCATAGGGAACCCCGCAACAATGGAAGCTTTCCCGCGGCGGACGGATGTGTCGAAAAGCCCAGAATTACTCCCGGACCGATTTCGGATCGACAAACATCTGCCGCCGAGTAGAGGAACCTGCCCGAGGGATCCGCACGGATGCTGCTCTCATCGCATTCGTCTATAGGGGCTCTGAATGTTCCCCCCTGTCGAAATCGCCAGTAGACGAATGGAAAGGCAGAAAGAAAATCGCATTGCGAGTTGTGTTGCCTGCGGCGTCGGTGCTCGCGGAATCCACATAAAGATAAAGATTGCGGGGATCGACTGAGATGGATCTCCCTCACAGCATTTTCACGGCTGGCCCATCATCTCCGGCAATCTAAACCTGCTGACGAAGATTGGCACGCAGAGTGAGCGAGCCATCCTCGTTCAGCTTCTGGTGACATGCCCACCGCACGGGATAGCGCATTCCCTTCACTTCAATCTCAGCTCTAAGTTTCAACCCTTTCCAATCGGTCACGTTTGGCAGCACAAACTGTGCCTGCCGAATCTTTCCCGGCAGCGGATAGCCGGCGTCCAGACAACCGCTCGTGAGCACCTTCCCGTCCCCGCTCTCCACACTCACCCGCAATACGCCCGGCACGCCCGCGATGCCGTCATTTGCGAAGCCGACAATCAGTCCCAGATAACTATCGTCCTTATAGCTCCAGATGAAAGAGGGCCTCACCCGATAGCCAATCCGGCGATTGATCCGGTCAAACGCTGCCGGGTAAGCCTGGTAGTAGCTCATCAGATTCTTTGCGTTGATCTGGTGAAAGTTCCAGAGCGACCAGTAATTCGCCCCGATATCAATCACATGAGCGATCATGTTTTCTGCCGGGGATATTCCTTCGTGGGAAGCGCTCGGATCAGGAGGTTTGCCGGGAATCCCTTGCTCGAGCAATGCCGCGATCCAGGGTGGGCGATTGCTGAGCGCTTCAATCTGCTCGTTCTCAATGAAGATGGTGTCACTGCGAATCCAATTGTTGCTGCGGACCGTGCCGTCCAGCATTTCCGAATTGCCCACCCGGCTGAAATCCGGTTGCGTATTGGTCAGCAGAGGAGTTTTCTTAAACGCTTCGAGCTGCACTTCGAGCATATTCATCCAGGTCCGCTCTGCCGTCAGGTAGTCAGGAAAAGGATTGTTCGAAAACGGCCAGGTGTGCCCTTCGCCCCAGAAGCCATACATAAAGGTGTCGATAAACTCGACCAGCGGGTTGCCATCAAATTCCGCGGCCAACTGGCCAACCAGTTCCTTAAACGCCTGCTGAAAAAAAGCATGGTCATATCGGGGCTGATAACGCGAGTGCGGATTGTCCAAAAACCTTTTTCCCGCCGCGATGCTCTCCTGATCGCTCGGCGCCACAAGATCAACTTTCGGCACTTTCTCGAGGACAAAATCCGGTAAGGCGGCTGCCTGCTTATAATCCGGTGCGCACATCTGAATTCGCAATCCGACCCGCTTGTGGTTCTGCTTCGCTAATTCAAAAACTTGCTTCACGTAGTCGGGCAGCTCCAGTCGTCCCGGCCGCGGCTGCAGTTCTCTCCAGGTCGGGCGGATGTAAAGCTGCTGCCCCAACGGAAAGCGAACCAACTCTTCGATCGCCCGAGAAATATTGTCTGACTTGATTTCTTCCGTGCCACTGTCCGCCGTGATATAGGTGACCAGCCCCATGCCATAATTCGGAAAAACGTTCGGCACGGCGTTCGGCGAAACGTCTTCCGCAGAAGTCGTCGTCATCACCACGTCGTCCGTGGGAATGACGGCGTCGGGTGCGTATTGCGGGAACGGACCCTGATTGAGGCGATCAGCCACCCGCGGACCGGAGCCGAAGTCGTAGTTTCCCCAGTTGTGGGCTGGAACCTTCGCCTGCGCTTTTACCATTCCAAGTTCTGCCGCCACGGCAACAGCAACAGTGCTTTTCAGAAAATCTCTACGCTTCATCGGAAGGTCCCCGCTCGCAGAATTTGGTCACCGAACTGTCGAACTGTTACTATCTATATCGTTTTGTTTCGTTTGTCCAGCGGTTCTCCCGCTGAAGCCAACGAATATTTCGAATCGCTCTTGCTAAACTTGCGGGGCCCTGAGGGCTGTGGCGGGCTTTCTTAGGATGACCTGCGGCAGACTTTTCGCGGTTTCGGGCCAAAATCATTTGACTTTGCAAATCTTTCCTTGTATTACGAATGCTTACGTTCGATTCCGTCCCGTCTTCTTCCAATGCCGGCGCCCGATAAACATCTATATGTTTTCAACCAGGAAAAAGGTTTGGCGAACGGACAGCAACCTCCTTCGACCACTCGAATCCGCGCCCGGGATCACGATCCCAGTCATGACTGCGATTACGTCCTGCATTGTTCTCGCCACCGTGTTCGCGTCTTGTCCCCGCGCAGCAGCCGCGGATTTAGCTGCCGGCAAGCCCCAGATTCAGGGCGGCAATCTCCGCATTGAGTTTGACAACCGCCTCCGGAGTCGCGTGGTAGCCCGTTTCGACAAGACGGAAACGGTGACGGGGCCGTTCACTACCTCGGAGACGGTGGTCATCGCCGACAAGCCGATCGTTGACAACACGACCGGATTTTTCCTGACCTCGCAAAAACACGAGCGTACAAAAGACGCTTTCGGAGAAGGTGAGCGTCTCACCATCGAAGGAAAAGCGGGAACACTCACAAAGACCGTCTCCGTCACCGTATACGACGATTTCCCCGCGATGGCGTTTTTCGACGTCCAGTACACCAATCACGGAACAGCGAAGCTTGCGATCAAAAGTTGGACGAACAATGCGTACACGATGAACGCGCAGCCCGGTGCGGCCACTCCAGCGTTCTGGTCTTACCAGAGCGGCTCCTACGAGAAACGTCCCAACTGGGTCCTGCCCCTGCACACTAATTTTCAGCAAGAGAATTATCAAGGCATGAATGCCAGCGACTATGGCGGCGGCACGCCGGTGATCGACGTCTGGCGGCGTGACGTTGGCATGGCCGTTGGACACGTCGAGCCGCGGCCGAAGCTGGTTTCCATCCCCGTATCCATGCCCGACGCTGCGCACGTGAAAATTTCCGTCCGCTTCACCAAAGCTATCTCATTAAGTCCGGGTGAAAGTTTTCATACGTTTCGCACCTTCATCGCGGTGCATCAAGGAGATTATTTCCGCGCGCTCGCCGACTACCGCCGCTTCATGACGAAGCAAGGTTTCCAAATGGCCACCGCTCCCGACGACGCTTTCGGCGCCATCTGGTGCGCATGGGGATATGGCCGAAAAGTTCAGCCGCAGCAGGTATATGACACACTTCCGACCGTGAAACGCCTCGGGTTTAACTGGGTCACGCTGGACGACGGTTGGCAAAACAATGTGGGCGATTGGCAACTTGACCCCAAAAAATTTCCCAACGGAGACGCCGACATGAAAGCCCTGGTGGACCGCATTCACCAGGAGGGATTCAAGGCCCAGCTCTGGTGGTCACCGCTCAGCGCTGTGCCAGACTCGGCGCTGCTCCGCGATCATCCCGACTACGAGTTACTGAATCGGGATGGCTCGAAGAGAAAAGTTTCCTGGTGGAATTCGTATTATCTGTGCCCGGCCGACCAACGGGTCGTCGCGTATCACCAGGCGTTGGTGAAGAAAATTCTGGTGGATTGGGGATTTGACGGCCTGAAGCTCGATGGCCAGGACATGAACGGAGTTCCCGCCTGCTACAACCCCGCTCACCATCACGCCCAGCCGGAGGAATCGGTCGAGGCTCTGCCGGACTTCTTCAAGGCGATTTACGACACCGCGCAGTCGGTAAAGCCCGGAACGCTCGTGGAATTCTGCCCTTGCGGCACTGCGTTTTCTTTTTTCACCATGCCGCACTTCAATATGTCCGTGGCGTCCGACCCGGAAAGTTCTTTTCAAATTCGCTCCAAAGCGAAAACGTTAAAAGCCCTGATGGGCGACGACGTTCCCTTCTTCGGCGATCACGTCGAAGAGAGCGATGGCGGCAACGACTTTGCGTCCACTCTAGGCGTGGGAGGCGTTGTGGGCACGCAGTTTGTTCTTCCGTCCCTGGTCACCAAGCATGGCAAATCCGATCTGACACCTGAGCGCGAGAAGGACTTCGAAAAGTGGCTGCGCATCTATCGCGAAAAGATGTTGTCCAAAGGACAATATCTCGGCCAGCTCTATGACATCGGTTTCGATATGCCGGAAACGCATGTCATCCGCAAGGACACGGCTATGTACTACGCCTTTTTTGCAAAACAGTGGAAAGGTTCAGTCGAACTGCGTGGCCTCGAAGACCGCAACTACACCGTCGTCGACTACGTCACAGGAAAAAGCCTGGGGACCGTGTCAGGACACGGCGCCCATCTGCCGGTCGAGTTCGACGGAAACCTGCTGGTGGAAGTGCGACCGCAATGAACGGTGTTTACAAGCTAGCGAGTATTTTTCTTAGGAGAACGACCGTGAAATTTCTGGCTCTTTTTGGGTTGATGGCGTGCGTCCCTGCGGCTCTCGGCCAGTCCAATTCTTCCTTCTACGTGGCGACGAACGGGAATGATTCGAATCCCGGCACCGAGGCCGCGCCCTGGCGCACCGTTCAACATGCCGCGGACACCGTGCGGGCGGGCAGTACCGTCAACGTCCGAGGAGGAATCTACGAAGAGCTCGTGACCATCAAGATGTCCGGCAACGCGACGGAGGGGTATATTACTTTTCGAAGCTTTCCCGGCGAAACGGCAATCCTGGACGCGGAACATATCAGTCCAGATGGCAGAGGCGGCATTCTAACCATTCGCGACAAGAGCTACGTCAGAATCGAAGGCTTTGAAATTCGCAACTACCACACCGCCGAACATCGGCTCACTCCGTTAGGCATAAGCGTTATGGGATCCGGATCTCATATAGAACTGCTGAAGAACAACGTCCATCATATTGAGCAAACCTTTGAAGGCCGCGATGGTCCCGGACATGGTGCCAACGGATTTGGCATTGCCGTCTACGGTACCGACGCCAAGACTCCTATCAGCGAGCTGGTTATCGACGGCAATGAGGTGCATCATCTCCAGACCGGTTCGAGCGAATCGCTGGTAGTGAACGGGAACGTTACGAACTTCCGCATTACGCACAATGTTGTCCACGACAACAACAACATCGGAATCGACGTCATCGGTTTCGAGCGCACGGCGCCCGACCCTGCCGTTGACCAGGCTCGCGACGGAGTTGTAAGCGGCAATCTGGTTTACAACATTACCTCGCGCGGTAATCCGGCCTACGGCAACGAGCAAAATTCCGACGGCATTTACGTGGACGGTGGCACCAGGGTCCTAATCGAGCAGAACGTCATGCACGATGTCGACTTCGGAATCGAGCTGGCCAGCGAGCACAAGGACCGTGCCACCAGTTACATCACCGCGCGAAATAACCTTATCTATCACAGCCACACTGCGGGTGTTTCGATCGGAGGTTATGCGCCTGAGCGCGGACACACCGATCACTGCATGGTGGTCAACAACACGCTCTACGAAAACGATACGTCGCAAACCGGGTCCGGAGAGTTCCAGATGCAGTGGAATATGGCCGACGATATTTTTGCGAACAACATCGTCTACGCAGGACCACACTGTCTTATCGCTGTGAACAAATCCCAGGTCGACAAAGACCGGCCTCCCGTCAACATCGATCACAACCTTTATTACTGCACTTCCGGCTCAAAGGCGAGCCTGTGGGAAGAGTCTTCTGCCCACCTGACAGGATTCGACAGCTACGTACAGTCCACGGGAAATGACACTCATTCCCGTTTTCTCGATCCGCATTTTGTCGATCCCCCCAAGGACTTCCATCTGCGCTCGGATTCTCCCGCAATCGCGGCTGGCACGACGGACGGGGTCAAGGCGGGCGAACTGGATCTTGAAGGCTCTCCGCGAGTCAAATCCGGAAAAATAGATCTCGGCTGCTACCAAAGGAAATAGGAGTAGCTGATGTTGAAATCAGACGTGACTCGCCGCGAATTCCTGAAGGTCACCGCTGGAGCCGGCGCAGCCTTGGCCATGCCGCCCTCAGCACAGGCCGCTGTCCCCTCCAAAACGATCGGCATCCAGGTCGGAGCCGTTTCGTTTGTGGACGAAGGCACCGAGAAAGTCCTGGATGTGCTTCAGGAACGTGCCTGCGTGAATACTCTCTTCCTTGCGGTATTTACCTACGGTCGAGGTATTGCTGGAAGACAGATTCCGGGCCAGCCGCTCCCCGACCACGGCAAGCAGGAGTACGATCTCAACTTTCACGGTGGGAACTTCGCCACTCCTCATCTCCAGTACTACAAAAACACCGTTCTCAAAGACACGCGCGCTCCCGATCACGCCGAACTGGATATCCTCGCCGAAGTGCTCCCCGCCGCCAAAAAGCGCGGAATGAAGGTCATCTGCTGGCTTGAAGACGTGTTTCGCACTGACTTGCCTAACATCGAGAAACTGCAGGAGCGCGACCTGTACGGGCGGAATGCCGAGACTCTGTGCGTCAACAATCCGGACTACCGGAATTTCCTGACCGGTCTGGTCGAGGACTATGCCCGTTCCTATGACATCGACGGAATCATGTGGGGATCCGAACGGCAGGGTGCGCTGTGCGATAGCCTGGGCGCTACGCACGACACGCCGCCGATCGATCCCGGGAACGTAACTTGCTTCTGCCAGTTTTGCCAGAGCAAAGCGAAACAGCAAGGCATCAACGTGGAGCGCGCCCGCCAGGGATTTCTGCAGTTGGAAAAATTCGTTCGCTCGGCGCGAAGCGGCAAACGTCCCGTCGACGGTTACTACGTTCAATTCTGGCGGCTACTGTTACGCTACCCAGAACTAGCCGCCTGGGAAATGCTCTGGACTGACAGCCTGCGCGAGACCTACACCGCGATTTATAAAACCGTAAAGGCAGCGAAGCCGCCGGTGCCTGTCGGTTGGCACATCTGGCACAACAATTCCTTCAATCCCATCTACCGCGCGGAACAGGACCTTCACGAGCTCTCGGATTATTCCGATTTTATAAAAGTCGTTATGTACAACAATTGCGGCGGCGAGCGGATGGCGCTCTACGCCGACAATATCCACTCGACACTTTATGGAGATCTTTCGAAACAGGGCCTGCTCGACATGAACTATGCGCAAATGGGATTCGGCCAGCCCAGCCAAGAAGACAGCTACGATCAGATTCCTCACACCGGACTTCCCGCTGACTACGTCTACCGCGAAACGAAACGCTCGCTGGAGGGTATTGCCGGCACAAAGACTTTGATCTGGCCGGGCATTGATATCGATATCCCGACCGAGCCCGAAAACAGCAAATGCACGCCGCAAAGCGTGAAGCAAGCAGTCCTGGCGGCTTTCCACGCCGGCGCGCCAGGGGTGATTCTATCCCGCAAGTATTCCGAGATGCGGCTCGCCAACCTCACCGGCGCCGGAGATGCGATTCGCGAGCTGAAACTCTCCAGTTGAGAAAATACCTCACGGCTGCCCCGACTTTTCCACCGGCCCCGGAATCAACACTGCCGCCCCAGGCGGCACCACCGGCACCACCACCGCCGTCGGCACAACCGGAACCGCCACGGACGGTCTCGAATACGCCGTCCGCTCGTCCCACTTCCCAAAAATCATTTTTCCCGCCGTCGTCTGCAGGACGGACGTTACCGACACATCAATCGTCTTTCCAATCATCTTCCGCGCGTTGTCCACCACCACCATCGTCCCATCATCCAGATACGCCACGCCCTGGTTGTATTCCTTGCCTTCTTTCAAAATAAACACGCGCATGGTTTCGCCCGGCAGCACAATCGGCTTCAGCGAATTCGCCAGCTCGTTGATGTTCAATACCTGCACACCCTGCAGCTGCGCCACTTTATTCAGATTGAAATCGTTCGTAATGATCTTGCCTTCATACACTTTGGCCAGCTCGATCAGCTTCAAATCCACTTCCCGCACCGCCGGAAAATCATTCTCCACAATCTGAATCTGCAGCGTCGCAATCTTCTGCAGCCGCTGCAAAATGTCCAGCCCGCGCCGTCCCCGGTTGCGCTTCAGTGAATCCGCCGAATCCGCCACCAGCTGTAACTCGCGCAGCACAAACTGAGGAGTCACAATGATCCCGTCAAGAAATCCAGTCTCCGCAATGTCGGCAATGCGTCCGTCAATGATGACGCTGGTATCAAGAATCTTGTAGCTTTTCTTAGATTGTTTTTCCCCGCCGAAAATTCCGCCCAAAGCTGCCAGGTTCAGCAGATCGCCCTTGTTCGCGCCCACCGTCAGCCCCACATAGGCCATCAGCAGCATCACCAGAATCTGCAGAAAGCTCTGCGTGCTCCCCGCAGACACACTGTTCCGGATGACCAGCGAAAACAGGTAAGCCCCGCAGATCCCCACCAGGCTCCCAATGGCAGCGCCGATCAGCCGTTTCAGGCTCACCCGCCGCAGCTGCCATTCAAACAGGACAATCACTGCGCCCACCGCCGCGCCCACCCCGGCATCCTGTATCTGGGTCAGCCGGAACGGACCAATCACGTAGCAGGTAGCAGCCACTACAATGACAAAAAGAAGGCGAATCAAAACCAACGGCATATAAACCTCCCCGGACGCAACCCAGCCTGACCCCAACTGTACCTAATCCGTCCGTGCCATATCCCCGCAGCCCGACAGGAATCAGCATTTCGCATGCGGGGCGCGCATGAATAAATGAAATGAACCTGCGCCCCGTCCTGGCCCATAAGGGCTGGCCAGGAATTCATTAAAATCCACAACAGCAATTCCAACGCCAAGAGTATATACCCGCGAGTCCCGTGTAGACACCCGCCTCGACCATTGCGAGAACGGGCTCCCCGCCCGTCCAAGAAGCGGTGGGCCCGAACTTCCCGGACCTGGACCTCAATCCTCAGACCTCGCCCTCTGATCTCTGCGCCCTAGACCCCCTGACTCCTTGCCTTCCCACCTGCTAAACTCTCCACAAATGCAGGCCCTAGTCATAACCGCCCTAACCGGCCCCGACTCCCTGGCCATCCAAACCGTCCCCGACCCCATCCTCAAGCCCGGCCAAACCCTGATCAAAGTCGCGGCTGGAGGCCTCAACTTCGCCGACTTCATGGCCGCCAAAGGCGGCTACCCCGGCACTCCTCCACCTCCGCTAATCGCCGGACGCGAATTCGCCGGCGTCGAGCTCGCCGCCAACGACGCATCCACCGCACGCCGCGTCATGGGCTACGCCCAGTGGGCCGCCTTTGCCGAAAAAACCACCGCCCCGCCCCACATGCTCTGGCCTGTCCCCGACGATTGGACCAACGAACAAGCCGCCGCCTTCCCCGTCAACTTCTTCACCGCCTACCTCGCCTACTGGCAAGCCGGAATGACGGTGCCGCCTGAGCCCATGGGGGGACAGCCGCCCTCGGCTGTCCGGCGGAGCGACGCTCCGCAGCGCACTCCCCGAGTCCTGATCCACGCCGTAGCCGGAGGAGTCGGCACCGCCGCCGTCCAGATCGGCCACCTCCTCGGCATAGAAATGTACGGCACGTCATCTTCAGAAGAAAAGTTATCCCGCGTAAAGCCCCTAGGCCTCCACCATCCCATCAACTACAAAAAACACGACTACGAAGAAGTCGTAAAAAATCTCACTCACGGTGAAGGTGTCGACGCCGTCTTCGAAATGCTCGGCGGCGAACACACCGCCAAAAGCCTGCGCTGCCTCCGCGACTTCGGCCGCGTTATCCAATACGGCACCGCCACCGGGAAACAACCCCAACTCGACCTCCGCGCCATGTACGCCAAATCCGCCTCCGTCCAAGGCCTCTGGCTCACCTACCTCTCGCAAAAGCCCGAAATCATGCAACCCGCCTGGCAGCAGCTCTCGACCTGGATCGAACAAAAAAAACTGACTCCCCAAATCGGCCAGGTCTTCCACCTGTCCCAAGCCAAAGAAGCCTACAAACTCCTCGAGTCCGGCAAAAACTACGGCAAGCTAGTCTTGCAAATCAGCTAATTTGGACCTGGAGGAGCGCGCCGCCTAGCTTTGCTCTGCTCGACAGCCGGGGGCGGCTCCCGTTACGGCGGCTCCCCCATATCGGCTGTGGCGCTGCACGCTCCGCGGGCAAAGGCTGCGAGCTGAGGGCTGTCGGCGTTCCCACCCGGGTCTACAAAGAACGCGTTTAGGGGGCACCCTCGAAAGTTCCCGGCTCTGCGCGAGCTGTGGCTCTTTCTGCGCGGGAGTAGCCCGCGCCCACATGGCCCGCGCCCGCCAAATGACGGTGAGCCGGCCCTGCCGCTGACCCCTGGCCCGTGCCTTTTGACACCCGCCCCCACCCACCCCATAATCCGAAAGTGGCAAACCACCGATCCGCGGTCCTCCGCCGCTCCTTCAAGAAAGATTTTCCCGCCGCCGTCCGCGGAGAAGGCGTCTACCTCTGGGACTCCAGCAACAAAAAATATCTGGACTTCTCCGGATCCGCCGCCGTCAACTTCATCGGCCACGGCATCCAGAAAATCTCCGCCGCCATGGCCGAGCAGGCCGCAAAACTCGAATTCGTCCACACCAGCCAGTTCACCACTCCAGTCGCCGAAGCCTACGCGGAAGAACTTCTCGCCTTCGCCGGAGAAAACTTCCGCGGCGGAGCCGTCTACTTCACCAGCGGCGGGTCCGAATCCATCGAGACCGCACTCAAACTCGCGCGCCAGTATCAAGTCGAAATCGGAGAACCGCGACGCCATCAAATCGTGAGCCGCAAGCAGAGTTACCACGGCTCCACGCTGGGAGCGCTCTCCGTCTCCGGCAACCAGCGCCGCCGCGAAATCTACCTCCCTATGATTCGCGAATTCGCCCACGTAGGCATGCCTTACTGCTACCGCTGCGCCTTCGACTGCACCGACAGTTGCCGCAACTGCGGCCAGCAATACGCCGCCGAACTCGAACGCGCCATCGCCGCTACAAACGGCGAGACCGCCGCCTTCATCTTCGAGCCGCTAAGCGGCGCAACGCTGGGGGCAGTCGTCCCTCCGCCGGGCTACCTGCAATCCGTCGCCGAAATCTGCCGCCGTCACGGCGTCCTCCTCATCGCCGACGAAGTCATGACCGGTATGGGCCGCACCGGCCGGAACTTCGCGGTCGAGCACTGGCTGGGACAAACTGAGAGTGACAGGAACCAAAAAAATGCGACTCGAGAAGATTCAGTTCTCGCCCCCGACATCCTCGTGACCGCCAAAGGGCTCTCCAGCGGATACGCCCCACTAGGCGTAGTCATCGCCAGCAAGAAGGTCATCGACGCCATCGCCTCCGGGTCCGGCGCGTTCCTCCACGGCTTCACCTACAACGCCCATCCCGTCTCGCTGACCGCCGGTCGCGCCGTGCTCGAGCACCTGCGATCGACCAACCTGATCGCCGCCGCAGACTCCAGCCTCGCCGGCACCGCAGCCACCCATCTCAAACAATCCCTCCGGTCGCTTCAACTTGACGATCAACAGAATGCCCATCAGCGTAACGGCGTAATCGGCGACATCCGCGGCCTGGGCCTGCTGTGGGCCGTCGAGTTCGTAGCCGACCAGAAATCCAAACGCCCCTTCGCTCCCGAACTAAACTTCGCCGCACGCGTCGCCTCCACCGCCATGGCCCGCGGACTCCTCGTCTATCCCATGCAAGGCTGCGTCGACGGTATCTCCGGAGATCACCTGCTCCTGGCCCCACCCGCAGTAATCACAAAAGAAGAAATCACCTGGGCCGTAACCGAACTCCGCGCCGCAGTAGAGGAAGCCACGTCCGGTTTGCATTAGTTCGTGTGCATTGGTTTGTGTGGAGTGGGCGCTCTCGCCGGCTGCCCTTGAATTTGGTCTTGTCTTGGCTCCTTCTCGGAGAAAAAGCTCCTTCTCACCGCCGCTGACCTCCGCTCCTAACCCACTAGTTTTCAGCCACTTGCTCAATGACATCCATTTGACTCCCGCATGAGCCCCGGTGCATTGCCGCCCCGCCGGTTCAAGCGCAAGCTGCTCCCAGAACAAGTGCCCAACCAAACACTCGATCAATTTCGAACAGCAACAATCATTCAAGGAGGCAACATGGCAACCGCTGATTCCAAAACCATGACTGAATTCTGCGCGGAGGTGAACCCACGCATTTTGTTAGAGATGAAGCTGAGGCATGCCCGGCCTCTGCCGGCAGCGCCCAACGAAGCACGGGTCGAGATGCGCCGCGTGCAACAGAGTTGGTCGGCCGCGGCAGAAAAGCGGGCGCTCGAGTGGATGGCCGCACGCACGCCCTCCGGAATCAGCCCGGACCACCTGACAGCATTGGGTTTAGCCGCCCAGATCGGCGCGGGTGCATGCTACGCGCTCGCCTCATGGAATCGCTACTGGCTGTTAGGCGTGATCGCGTGCCTCGCGCTCAACTGGCTGGGCGACTCACTCGATGGAACCTTGGCGCGAGTGCGGCAACAGCTGCGTCCGCGCTACGGATTTTACGTGGACCACATGGTCGACACCTTTGGCGCTCTCGCACTTATGGGTGGTCTGGCTTTGTCGGGGTACATGCATCTGTGGATCGCGATGGGGTTGCTGGTAGCGTTTCTGATGCTTTCGATCCAGACGTATCTGGCGACGCATGCGCTGGGTGAGTTTCGTTTGTCGTTCTGGAGGTTTGGGCCGACGGAGTTGCGCATCCTGCTGGCAGTGGGGAACTTAGCGCTGTTATGGAGACCGATGATTCACTTTCTCGGAGGCGAATATCGACTGTTCGACGTGGGCGGAGCGAGTGGCCTCGCTGGAATGGGACTGATGCTGGTGGTCTTCACGATTGAGAACACGGTGCGACTGTATCGCGAAGAAAGAATCGCGCAATGAGGCTTAGGGCGAATCCGGAGAACGAAGATTCCCAAAAACTTCACAATTCTTCGTGGACAGGTTCCTGTAATTTCTGCGCGGGCAATTCCAGGCAGGCTTTGGCGGAACAGCCGGCAAATTCGCTTTCCGTCGGACGATTGGCTGCCCATAGGTTGCGCGGATTTTCCCGGTTCACCGGCCGCGAAAAAGCGACCGAAAGCAGGAAAAATTTGGCGCGCACCGCAACCCTGGTGCGCTGGTGCAAGTTTAACTTGGTCGGCGCGGTGGGAATTTTTGTGCAGTTTGGTGTGTTGTTTTGTTTTAAAAGCGGGCTGCACTTTAATTATCTCGCGGCGACCGTGCTCGCGGTGGAAGCTGCGGTGGTACACAACTTCTTTTGGCATGAACGGTTCACCTGGGCCGATCGAACCAAGTCGGAGCGGGTGCGTCCGCCGTTCGGTCGGCCTCCCTCAGGGGCTAAAGCCCGGCGTCGTCCAGAGACGCTATTCAGAGCGCTGCAGCGCTGCGCCACCCTAAAGCTGCGGTGCTCCCAAAATTCTTGCGCTGGCGAAAACAAGGCCGCTGCCCAGAGCATTTTCGGAGCGAGTCTCAGACGCTTTCTGCGGTTTGAGCTTACGACGGGATTGATTTCGATCGGCGGCAATTTGGGGATGATGCGGGTCTTGGTCGGGCGGCTACACATGAACTATCTGGCGGCGAATGGGATTGCCATTGCGGTGTGCTCGCTAGCGAACTTTCTGGTTAGTGATGGGTGGGTGTTTGGGGAGAACAAAACTTTGTTGCCACGGATTTGCACGGATCGCCCCGGATTTAGGAATCAGAGCTGAGAAGGGCCCGACTCGCTGGATGTTGCTGGCTTCAACTTTGTTGGGTGCGGCTCGCTGCATCCAGCGAACTGCACCACTTCTTTCTTGTTTTACTTGCTGGCCAGGTGTTTGTGGTGATCTGCGGCTTCTACCAAGGCCTGAAAGATGTTGCGGGAGGATTCGTCTTGTTCTGCCGAGCGTTCGGGGTGCCATTGGACTGCCAGCACAAAGTGATCTGGGGACGTGCCTTCGAGGGCTTCGATGATGCCGTCGACGGGGCAGCGGGCCGCGATGCGGAGTCCCTGGCCGATGCCGTCGGCGGATTGGTGGTGGGAGGAGTTTACCGGGAGCAGGATATTGCCTCCCTCAGGGGCTAAAGCCCAATTACTTTTGAGTGAGTTGGCGGCACGGCTGAAGCCGTGCCCTTCCCGGTTGGGCTGGTTTTCTCGAATGCCCGCGGGCGAGGTTTGGGAAGAATTGGCGCTTGCTTCGCTTCGCTGGACCGCCGAGGCGGCTGTCGCCACAGGAGCCGTGGTGGCAGTCGGCGCATGGGGTGAGGTGGTATTTCTGCGCAGGATTTCTGCCAGCTTGGAATTGTTCTTGATTTCGACGTTGTGTGCTACTCCTACCTTTTTTCCAGCTTCGTGATCTACGCTTGCGCGAGTTTCTTCCGGGAGAAAATCTGGGATGTGCTGGATCAGCGAGCCGGAGCGGAAAACGTTGAGGCTTTGCAGTCCGTAGCAGATGCCGAGGATGGGCTTGCGGTGACGGTAAGCGTCTTCGAGGAGTAGTTCGTCAACGGTGGTGCGGGGGACGTCTGCTGGGGCGGTTTGCGGGGAGCGAGGGGCGTGAAACTTTGCGGGGTCCACGTCGGCTTTGCTGCCGGGGAGCAGCACGGCGTCGCAGGTGGCGATCAGTTTTTTTATTTCTGTTTGCGGTTGATCGAGCGGGATGCGGATTGGTACGCCTCCGGCTAACTCGACGGCTCGTTCGTAGAGCGGGATGGCGCGCTCGGCGTATTCGCGGTCGGAGGAATGGGGCAAGGGGATGGCGATGCGGGGCATGGAGTTTATTTTACTTTGTTGGGTGGGTTGGGGGTTGGCCCGGAGCTCGCGGCTCGCGGCTTAGGGAAAATTGGGCGCTCGCTTCGCTTGCTGGGACGGGCGAGGCGCCCGTCGCCACGCGGGTTGAGGTGGCATCCTGAATATTTTCTTTCAGCTTAAGCGTTCGATTGCGGCCAGGGCTTGGGTTTGGCGGTAGTGGCGGATTTCCATTAATAGAGACAGCGCGAAGATTATGGTGCCTGCTACTGCGGCGACCGGGAGCGCGATGTAGCGGTAGGCGATGCGCATGTCGGGATGGATGCCTTGCAGCTTAGCGGTGATCACGGTGCCGAGAAGGGCGAACAGCAGGGTTACGGCGAAGCAGAGCAGGGTGCCGATCAACGTCGCGAGAAGGACGCGGAAGGGGATGGCGTACCAGCGGGGGGTGCGTGGGGGCGGCATGCGGTCCAAGGATCAATTCTACTATCTCAGTCCGCGGGCGCCCGGTATATGATTCCCCGACTATGGGCATGCCTGACGCAGCAGGGGAATGGCTGCGCATCGCCGAACACTATCGCAACCTGAGCGATGGCGAGCTGATCGTCCTCGCCCGGCAAAAATCTGCCTTGACTCCTGTCGCACAGCAGGCACTTGCAAACGAGATCTCGAGCCGCAGATTGATCGTGCCTCCCGAAGAACTGGCCGCCCAAAAGCCTGAGCCTGGCAAGCCTACCGGGTCACCTTATGACGAAGACCGGCAACTGGGGGAGATCTGCACGGTTTGGAGCCTGCGCGACGCGCTCCAGCTGCAGGCATTGCTCGACCGCGCTGGCATTCCTTTTTTCCTGGGACCGGAAAAGGCCACGGGCGTCGATGCAGTGACCTCGAGCTTCGCCAATGGCATCGGCGTGCAAGTCATGCGAATCGGTTGGCCGTGGGCGTCGCAGGCAATGCAGTCCTACGAGCCCGCAGATGATCAAACTGCTAAGGAAGAAAAACAAGAACTCCGCGAGCTTCCGGTCCACTGCCCTAAGTGTCACTCTACCGAAGTCGTATTTAAGGAATTGGTCCCGGTCGAGGCCGCGTCGCCGGGTTGTTCCCAGCCCAAGTTCAACTGGGTCTGCGATTCGTGCGGTCGAGAATGGGAAGACGACGGCATCGTGAAAGAACGTTAACGAAGTGTGTGTAGAATAAGAAGCAATGTCACAGGCAGCGCCAGCGATTACTCGGAGTCCGGCGGAAGTGGTGCGGGTGACGCCGGTTTCGCAGGCGGCGAACGGGATTTGCTATGCCGTGGCGGGCGAGACGGCGGTGAATTCGTTTGACCTGGAACGCATGATTGCGGCGGTTCCGGGGAAAGTGGCGTCGGCGCTGGAGCGGAAAGCATATTATTTTGTCCCACTGGCGGTGAGCCAGGGTGAAGAGACGGTGATCGCCGACCGCTATGATGTGGGGTTGAGCGACAATGCGGTTTGCCATCGCAACCTGAATCTGGGCGATTCGCAGTGCGTGTTTATTTCGACGCGGCTGATGGATGACAAGTTTTCGGTGGCGTTTGAGTTTTACATCAATGTGGGCCACGCGCTGGTGGAGCGGGCGGGAGTGTCGCACGAATTCAGCGAACTGGCGTGGAGCCAGGTGGAAGCTGGGGTTCGGGGCGAGACTTCTCTGGATGCGTTTGAAGCGCGGAAACTGGCTGCGGCCGATGGGCCTGACGCCGAGCGCTACAAGAACGAATATTTCGAGGCTACGTTCGCGGACACGATTTCGATTTATTTGCTGTCACTGTATCTGGATGTGGATTACCGGGATTTGCGGGAGCGGGATTATCCGCTGCTGGCGCCTTCGGCTTTGGCCGAGCGGCTCAGGAAAGTGGCGGAATTGTTTCCGGCGAATCCGGGGTTTGAGTTTGCGGTGTTGTATCGGCGGCACGGGTAGGGCGGGGCCGGGGGAAAGTCTTTTGCCCCGGATTTTCGCGGATCAACGCGGATAAGGCGAAATCAAATTCTTTTCTTTCTTCTGTTGTTTTGTTCCCTTCTTCTTTTTTCTGTTCACTCTTCTGAGCGTTTCTGGAATGCGACCGTAGTTGTAGGCAAAGGCTAGAGTCAAAGGCTCGAGTCAAGGGCGACGACAGGAGTGTCCGTCCTACGCGAGGCGACTCGCTTCGCTTTGCCGGACCGCCGAGTCGGCTGTGGCCACGTGAGTGGGAATCAAGGCGAAGTCAGTTCTTTCTTTTGTTCTCTCCGCTGCAGCATTCTTAGAATCCAGTAGCTGGCGGCGGCGGCGGCCAGGTGTTTCAGGGTGTGGCCGCTTACGATGTGGCCGACGGCGAAAATCTGGCGATCGAAAGTCTCCAAAATCTTGGCGAGAATATATAGGCCGACTACTACGGCGAAGTCCGAGCCACGCGTGTACTTCGCCGGGAGCAGCAGCGCCAGCAGCAGGACCACGATGGCATAGACCTGCACGGCGGCGTAGAAACGGAGATCGCCGTGCGCGTGCAGTTCGCTGGCTCGCCATTGCAAGACGCTGCCTATACCGATGGCGAGCAGCGCGGGTAGAAGCCACAATCCAACTTTCACGCTGACGCGTTCGGCGATAACGGCGTCGACCAGCGCCATGAAGACGATCATGATCGGGAGGCGGTCCCAGACCAGGCGGGCGTTGCCGGGGGCGAGATGATAGTAGGAAGAGCCGAAAGCGGTGAGCAGCAGTCCGGCGAACATGAGCATGTAAATCCAGCGTATGTAAAACCAGCGTTCGCGCGGATCTGAGAAACGACTTTGCGCTGACGGCCGCAGAAGGAAGATCAGGCCGCAGATTCCTACAATGGCAAACGGCAGGTTGGAGACTACATCGCCGAAGTTCGGAATGCCGAGCCAGGCGCGTTGGTCGGCGAACTGGTGGTAAGACAAGGGCTGTGGGATCGGCGGCAACAGTACAGCGATGATGGCGATACTCACGGCGGGGGCTAGCAGGAGCGCGGGGGCTTTGGAGCGTGGCACGTATGGCCTCGGGGAGGATTCTAACGGGGGAAATTGATTTCGGGGAACGGATTTCAGGAAGGGATGGAGATTCGGTTTTCTGGTTTCCGGTTTCGGGGAATCGTTTCCGATGCGGCTGAGAGCCGGCATTCGGGAACAAGGCGGCTCGCTTCGCTTTGCCGGGTAGCCGGGGCTGCCACATGAGGCAAAGCTAAAGTCAAAAGCGACGGACAACGGTGTCCGTCCCACACAGGGGTGCTACTTGCTGCTGACTACGAAGTTCACTGTGCTCGGCTGATTGGCGGTGACGGTTACGGATTTTTCCCAGGTTTTTGGTTCGGAGAACAGCGGGCGGTCCACTTTCTTTTCCGTCAAAACGTCGTAGGTCTGTTGGCGCCCCAGAACTCCCCAGCCTTCGTGCCAGGCCACAATCTGATAGGTTCCGGAAGGCACGTCGGTGAACTCGAACTGTCCGCTGTCGTCGGTGACAGCGTAGTACGGATGAGAAACCACCATCATCTCGGCATTCATCCAGACATGGCCACCATTGCAGCGCAGGTGAACCAATCCCGGAGTGGACATGGTCCGCGAGGTGATCTGGTTCTGGAAAGGAAAGGGCAGGTTGAAGCTGGCGGCGCCTTCCATGTGGATGGTGTGCAGCGTAGCATCGGAGCTTTGCATGGCGAGCGGACTACCCTCCGGGACCAGAAGAATGTGCGGGATGTAGCGGCAACGTTTTTGGTCGAGATGACGGCGTTGTTCGGGCAGATCCATGGCTTTGCCGCTCGAAATGTTCTTCAGATAGACGATGGTGTTGGCGACGCCGCCCTGGGGGCCGACGATCAGGCGTTCCAGGTCGGTGCTCTTGTGGGAATCGGGGTCGCAAACCTGCAGATCTTTCGTGATCGGGAAATCAAGGTTATGGGGCAGCGGTCCAGCCCATTTGACGGTGCCGGAAACGGTGCCGCCGTCGGTGACCTGGATGACCTGGTAGCTTTGGGCGAAGGCGGCCGTGGCGGCGAAGCATGCTGCGAAAGAGAGGGTCAGAAAGAAAGAGGTTTGGAGTGCCCGACGCATGGTTAATCCTTTAGCGTTCTGGCGGATGGCAGCGAAGCTGACCACCGGCGCATGAAATTTGATCGAACGTCTTGCGCGCGCTCCCACGGGCCTACATTCCTACTTTCGGGAAAAAGCTGCAACAGGGCGGAAGTTTTTCCCGGTACAGCATTTCCGGTACAGCCATTGTGATTGCGTCTCGCGCTTGATTCCAGCATGGGGGAACCGTTTCTGAAAACGGTGGGTCGGCGGAATCTCTTTCAGGGTGCGCTCGAAAAGGCACGTCGTCGAGATTACCGAAGTCACGGCGGGGATGGGACGATGCTGCAACTACTACGTAGGACAGAACCTGCTGGGGCGCGCCGGGCTGGGCCCAGGCTTGGACAGCCAAGGACAGCCGAGGCGGCTGTCGCCACATGGGCGGGGGAGACTTTACAATCATCGGTTCATGACTGTCACCGTGCGATCGTTCGCGAAGATTAATCTTGGGCTGCGGATTGGGGCAGCGCGGGAGGACGGATTTCATGAGCTGCTGACGGTTTATCAGACGATTGGGTTGCATGATGTGATTCGGGTGAGCGTGGGGCGCGGGAGTGGGATTGAGATTCGGTGCGCGGATCCGCGCGTGCCTCGGGATGAATCGAACACTTGCTTTCGCATCGTTCAAAAAGCTCTGCAGGTGCTCAAGATAAAGAGCCGCGTGGTCGTTGCGATTGAGAAGCGGCTGCCGGTGCAGGGCGGGCTGGGGGGAGCGTCGGCGAATGCGGTGGCGGCGTTGCTGGGGCTGGAACGGGCGCTGAAGAAAAAGCTGCCGGCGACAGATAGATTGCAGATTGCGGCGGAAGTGGGATCGGACTTGCCGCTGTTTCTGGTGGGTGGAACGGTTTTGGGGCTGGGGCGCGGGGAACAGGTTTATCCGCTGCAGGATTTTCCGGCGATGGCTTGTGTGGTGGTGACTCCGGAGGTTGGGGTCTCGACGCCTCAGGCGTTTGCCGACTGGGATGCGCTGGTGGCTGCCGAGCTTTGCTCGACTGGGCGGACGAATGCGTCCGCCCCTACGCGGGCAGTTGCAGGGCGAGGGCAATTGACGCCGTCGGACGGCTCCGATAGACTGTTTGAGGTTGGCTGCGTGCTGTCGGCGTGGCTGAGTTGTTATCCTGACGCTGGTGCTCCCGCCAAGAGCGGGGGCCGGGCCGGAAATTTGCTTTCCGACCTTGTCCGTACCGGGATTGAAAACGACTTCGAAAAAGTCGTCTTTCCGCAATCTCCCGAATTACGAGACATGAAGTGTGCGCTGGAGCGAGCCGGGTCGCGGTACGCCTCGCTCTCCGGGTCCGGATCCAGCCTGTATGGGCTGTTTCGGTCTCCCGCGGAGGCAGTTGCGGCGGCTGGGCGGCTGCGACAGCAGGGGCTTCGGGCGGTTGCTACGCGCACGTTGACGCGGCGGCAGTATTGGAGGTCGGGCTTCCGGCTCTAGGCTCTGGGCTCGGGAGTTTTGAAGTTTCTTGTTTGCGGAACGTTTTGGATTCGGCATACTAG
>Ga0181537_10001249_pt1 | contig 23641 bp, 21 predicted proteins | sample PEATcosm2014_Bin_39_FD_119765 | JGI IMG/M metagenome (GOLD analysis project Ga0181537, IMG submission 119765) | Peatland microbial communities from MTU Mesocosm Facility, Houghton, MI, USA - PEATcosm2014_Bin23_10_metaG | ecosystem: Environmental > Terrestrial > Soil > Wetlands > Peat | place... | reverse complement strand
GCGCCGCATGTAGAACAGGTCGGCCTGCCATTGCAGCGAGCCGTCGGCAGATGCGCGCTTGAGGCCGCTCTCGATGCTCCACAGGTACTCGGGCGCAAAATGCCGTTGCGACGGCTCGATCTGCTCGCCGATGTTGAAGCCGCCGGCCTTGTAGCCGCGCGCCAGCGTCGCATACAGCGACTGCCGCGCGCCGGTGCGCAAGCTCCAGGACAGGTTGCCGCCGTACATGTTGTCGCGCTGGTCGGCAAACGGCCGCGCGACATCGGCACTGTCCTGGTAGTGCGCCTGGCGCTGTTCGGCGCGCAGCCCGAGCGACAGGCTGGCGCGCTGCCCCACGGCCGCGTCGAGCGAGCCATAGAGCGCGCTGTTGATCGCGCGATAATCGCTGTGCAGCAGGTTGCTACCCGCGCCGGCGTACTCATCAAGCCAGGTATCGAGCAGGTCATCGGATTCGCCCAGCCGCAGAAAGTAGGCTCCCGCCAGCCAGCGCAACCGTCCGAACAGCAGATGATCCGCGTCACCGATCAGGCGCAGGTCCTCGGCGATGGTGCTGCGCTGGCGCCGATCCTGTTCGAAGTAGTCGTACGGGGAGTAGCCGCAACACGCGGCCCAGAACGCGTCGTTGCCCCAGTCGGCATCGTATGAATATACGATGTGCGAATCGGCGGCGCTGGTGACGCTGCGCAGCTCGCCAAAGCTGTCCGCGCTCAGCGCCAGCTTCAGCGACGTGCCCAGCGACTGCTGCGCATCGCGCCCCGGCTGATTCGACTTGGTGATGAAACTGTTGTTGATCGACCAGGCGTCATAGCCGTTGTTGAGGTCCACGTCCATCAGCGCCAGCTCGGCGCGCAGCGCCGGTGTCGGCTGCCAGTACAGCTTGGCTCGCAACGTGCCTTCATCGTAACCGTTGGTGTCGTCGCGTCCAAGAAAGGCGTCGGTCCGATAGCCATTGCTGCGAGATTGCTGTGCGACCACGCGCCAGCCGGCGCTCTGCTCGTCGAACGAGTCGCTGACGGCGACGCCGGCAGCGCGGGTCTGGTAGTCGCCAACCGTGGCCTCGCCGCGCAGCGAGAATTGCGGCGTCGGGTCTTCGGTGCGTACGTTGATGAGCCCGGCGAGCGCGTTGGCGCCGTACACCGTGGCCTGCGGACCCCGCAGCACCTCGATCTGCCGGACATCAAACAGCGTCGCCGGCATGCCGACTCCGGAAAAGTCGATGTCATCGATCAGGAATCCGACTGAAGGGTTCGGCGCTCCCTGGTACTGCTCGACTTCGCCGATGCCGCGCATCAGGAAGAAGCGCGGCCGGGAGGTTCCACTGGCCCAGCTCAGGTTCGGAATCATCGCCACCACGTCCTCGAAATGCTGTACCCCAGCGGCCTGCAGTGTGCCGGCATCCAGCACGCTGACGCTCTGCGGCACATCGGCGGCGTCGCTGCCGCGCAGGCTGGCGGTGACGACGATCTCCTGCAGCGCGGTGTCGGATGGTGCGCCGAATGCCAGCGTGCTGTAGCACGCCGCCAGTGCCGCAAGGCCAGTGCGATGGTTCATTCCTGCTCCCTACGCCGGTACTAACCGGATCAGGTTCAACGGGTTCGCCGACCAGCGGCATCTCAGGTCCGTTCCGGACCACCCCAAGGTTTGCGCGGCAGACTATCGAAGAAACGCCCGGCGATTGCAAGCGGGCGGCGGCGGCTCGCTACAATGGGCGCAGCAGGAGCTAAGCTCATGGGCAACCGCGTGCGCGTATTCCAGGTCGATGCGTTCACCGCACGGCGCTTCAGCGGCAATCCGGCCGGCGTGGTGCTCGATGCCGATGCGCTGTCTGGCGCTGACATGCAGGCGCTGGCCCGCGAACTCAACAATGGCGACAGCGCGTTCCTGCTGCGAGCGGATGCCGCCGATCACGACTTGCGGGTGCGGTTCTTCACGCCGCAGCGCGAGGCGGCTTTCGTCGGCCATGCCACCATTGCCGCCCATGCAGTGCTGGCGACGTTGCAGCTGGCGCCGCGGCGGCGCCAGAAGCAAAGCAGCGGCATCGTCGAAGTGGAAGCGACCGGTGGCCACTCAGCGCCGCGTATCGCCATTCACCTGCCGCCGCCGCAACCGCCGCGCGACATCGGCGCGCGCGAGCTCGGCGCGGTGCTCGAGGCGCTGACGCTGACGCACGCGGAATTGGACGCGCAATGTCCGCCGATGCTGGCGGGTACCGGCAGCAGTACCCGGCTGCTGCTCGGCATCGAACACGGCGCGACGCTCGCGCGCCTTGCGCCCGCGCCGGCGCGCCTGGTCGAACTGTCCGGGCAGACCGGCGCGCCGGGGTATTTCCTGTTTTCGCGCCTGCCGTCGCTGGCGGACGTCGATACCGAGGCGCGCATGTTCTGCCCGGCGCTCGGGATCCCCGAGGACCCGGTCAGCGGCAACGCCCACGCGCTTCTGGGTGCCTACCTGCTGCAGCACCGGCTGCTCGCGCCACCGGCGGCCGGCCTGCCGCGCGTTAACATCGGTTTCACCGGCGCCCAGGGTCACCATATGGGCCGCCCGGGCCGCGTCACGATAGCGCTGCAGCTGCAGCACGACCGGCTCGAATCGGTGAGCATCATTGGCGAGGCCGTCGTGGTGTTCGACACCACGCTCGAATTTTGAAACCATTGCGGCATGGCCAAGAGCGAACAATGGGAAGTGCCTGAGCCGCTGCGACCGCAGCAGGCTCGGTTCAATTTCGACCTGGCAACGATCTACCGCTCGGTGGTGCTGGTGCACACCGAGGCCAGCGCCGACGGCTACACCGCGCCGTTCCTGGGCACCGAGCGGCTGGGCTCAGGCGTCGTGATCCGAAGCGCCGAGCGCAAGCTGGTGCTGACGATCGGCTACCTGATCACCGAGGCCGAATCCATCTGGCTCACCAGCCTCGACGGCAAGGTGGTCGAGGCGCATCCGCTGGCCTACGACCAGGTCAGCGGTTTCGGACTGGTGCAGCCGCTGGGCGTGCTCGATCCGCCGGCGATCGAGCGCGGCTCGGCCGCGACGCTGGCGCTCGGTGATCGCGTGCTGGTGGTCGGGCAAGGCGGCGAGCCGCATTCGCTGGAAGCGCAGCTGATCGCGCGCCGCGAGTTTGCCGGCTATTGGGAGTACCTGCTGGATGAGGCGCTGTTTACCGCGCCACCGCATCCGCAGTGGGGCGGCACCGCGCTGATCGGTACCGACGGGCTGTTGCTGGGCATCGGCTCGCTGTTCGTGCAGGAATCGCTGGCGCAGGAGGGGTTCGATGCCAACATGTTCGTGCCGATCGATCTGCTCGAGCCGGTGCTGCAGGACATGATCGAGCTGGGCCGGCCGCGACGTTCTCCGCGTCCCTGGCTCGGCCTGTACACCGCCGAACAGTCCGATCACATCATGGTCGCAGGCCTGACGCGCGACGGACCGGCGCACCGCGCCGGCGTGCGGCTCGGCGATGTCATCGTCGAAGTCGCCGGCCATCGCGTCAGCTCGCTGCCGCAGTTCTTCCGCAACGTGTGGAATACCGGCGCCGCCGGTGTCGAGGTGGCGTTGAAGCTGATGCGCGGCGGCGAGGCCTTCCATGCGCTGCTGCAATCGGCCAATCGCGACGATTTCCTGAAAAAACCACTGCGGCACTAGGCATCAGCCGATCGGCGACTGCAGCCGCAGCAGTTCGCGATAGCTGCGCATGCGCGCGCGGTAATGAGCGGCGCCCTGGGCGATCATCGCCAGGTCGGCCGCCGTCGCCTGGCGCACCAGCCGCGCCGGCGCCCCCATCAACACCGAGCCCTCCGGCACTTCGCGATCCGGCGGCACCAGCGAACCGGCAGCGATGATGCAGTGTCGACCGATACGCGCGCGGTCGAGCACGATGGCGCCGTTTCCGACCAGCGATTCATCGCCGATCACGCAGCTGTGCAGCATCACCATGTGCCCCACGGTCGCATCGCGACCGACCAGCGTCGGCCAGCCCGGATCCGCATGGATGACACTGCCGTCCTGCACGTTGCTGCCGCTGCCGATCTCGATGCGCTCGTCGTCGGCCCGCAGCACGCAGTTGAACCACACGCTGGCGCCGGCGCCCAGCTGCACCGATCCGATCACCTGCGCTCCGGGCGCAATGTAGAAATCGTCGCCCGCGGTCACCAGGCGCCGCGCACCCAGGGTGTAGATCCCGCCGCTCATCGAATCCTCCGTTGGCGGCCGGCCGCATCGCGGACCGGCTGGTCGGCGGCGTGCGCCCGACGCACCCCCAGAATGCACCATAGCGCCTGCAGGGTCACCACGCCGGCCAGCAGGAACGGCGCGCTGGGCCCGATGTGCATGTAGGTGGGACCGGACGCGAACGGCGCGATCACGCGCGCCAGCGAAGTACCCGACTGGTAGGTACCCATGACCGCGCCGCGGTTGTGCGCCTGCGCCTCGCGCGAGGCCAGTGCCAGCGCGCTCGGATTGAACAGCCCGGCCCCAAGTCCGCATGCCATCATGCCGACGATGACCAGTGGCAGCGCCGCGCCGAAGGCGACGCAGGCAACGCCGCCCGCCAGGAACAGGATGCCCGCCATCGCCAGCCGGGTCTCGCCATAGCGCGGCGCGAGACGACGCATCAGTCCGCCCTGTATGCCGACCGCCACGATTGCCAGCGCGAACAGCGCCATGCCGACGGTGCGCGGCCCGACCTGATAGCGGTCCTTGGCCCAGATTGCGAAGATCGATTCCAGCGTCGATACCGCGAATGTCACCAGCAGCGCGGCCAGTGTCAGCCAGCGCAGCGCCGGCAGTTGCCGCAGCAGTTGCCACGCGTGCACCCGGGGAGCGCTCGCCGCGTGCGCGCGCCGCGCTTCTGCCGGGTGGCTCTCAGGCAGCATCAGCAGCACCAGCAGCATCGCCAGCAGGCTCAGCGACGCCGACACCAGTGCCGGCCGCAGGAAACTTATCGCGTGCAGCTGCTCGCCCGCCATCACGCCTCCGATCAGTGGCCCGAGCATGAAGCCGATGCCGATCGCCGCACCCACCGCGCCCATCGTCCGGGTGCGATCCGACGGCTGGCTGATGTCGGACGCATAGGCCATCGCTGCGGAAAGATTTCCGGCCATGAACCCTGCCAGCGCGCGTGCCAGGAACAGCGACGCGATCGAATGCGCGTAGGCCAGCATCACATAGGAGGCACAGGCGCCGAGCATGCTCGTCAGCAGAATCGGGCGCCGCCCAAAGCGATCGCTCAGCCGCCCCCACATCGGCGTCGCCAGCAGCTGGAAGAAAGAATAGATGCCGAGGATCCAGGTATTGATGGTCGGCGAGGCGCCCAGCTGCGCTGCCATGTAGGGAATCAGCGGGATCACGATGCCAAAGCCCAGCACATCGATGACCACGACGGTGAATAACGCCGGTAACGACTTGCTTCTTCTGACCGTGCTGTATCCGTCCGCCATGTGCACGCCGTACCTCAGTGACCCGGCACCAGCTGCCGCAGCTGCGAGCCTGTGTCGCGCTGCGGCGCACGCTCGGACACGGCGCGAATCACCAGATTCGGCAGTCGCGTCTCGTCCCAGGCCGGGAACTGGGATGCCGAGCCGAACAGCACCCCCAGGTTGAGCGTCGGCATCAGCCACAGCCGCCAGCGTCCCGGCCCGCGAAGAAAAAATACGTCTTCGGCCGCGAAGGCTTCCGCGCCGTGGGCCGCGGAGGCCAGTTCGACGCCAAAGCCCTCGCTGCCGCTGGCCGACACCGGACGGCGCATGCGCTCTACCCAGCCTGGGGGCACAACCGCCTTGCCTTCAAAGCGCCCGTCATCGAGCAGCACGGCGGCGACCCGCAGCCAGTCCAGCACGCGTGCATGGAAGCAGCAATCGGCGGGCACTGCGGCTGGCACTGCGGCCGGCACTGGCGCTGTGGCGCCGGGGACGCCTGGGGCGCCGGTGGCCGGCGTGCCAATCCAGGCGGCGGCGGCGTTCAGGCGTCGCCACAGCCGCTGTGACAGATAGTCCGGATAGCTCTGCCGTGTACCGGCTTCGATCGCGTCGCGCACGCGGGCAGGATCAAACCCGTTGAGCGATTGCAGCGGCAGGCGGTCATCGTGCGCCGCGATGCCGGCGGCCAGAGCCAGCAGCACTTGCGCGAAGGCGCCGGAGTCGATGACGGTGCCGGCGTCATAGCCGTGCCCGAAGCGTTCATACACGATGTACCCATGGCGCAGCACGATCAGCGCCTGCAGCCCTTCGGCGGCTGGATCGCGGCTGGCGTCCTCGAGTGCCGCGCTATCCAGATGTTCCTGCAGTGGCGAAACGCGCGGCATACCGCCAGCGTCGCCGCCGCCGACCAGCACGCGCGCAGCGCCTGGCTGCCGGCCCGGGAAGCGCGGCCACAGCAGCGCCAGCAGCGCCAGCAACAGCGCGACGCCAGCGGCGCCGATGAGCGCAGCGCGGAAGGTCATGTCCGGGAGGCCGGGCGGCCGGCCCGCCCCGCACGCAGTGGGCCGCAATAGACCACCCGCGACTGCGCCAGCTCCAGTTCGTGGGTGGCGCCTCGCGGCCATTCGTCGCGATGATGCGTCGATATCACCACCGTGACTCCGGACTCGAATGCCTGTTGCACCAGCGAGCGCAGTCGGGCGCGGGTGCGTGCATCCACTCCGGCATGAGGCTCATCGAGCAGCAGCATAGCAGGCTCATGCACCAGCGCACGCGCGAACAGCACGCGGCGCAGCTGCCCGTAGGACAGCTCGCGTATCGTGCGCGCCGCCAGCGCGCCAGCACCCACACGCCGCAACGCGCGTCTGGCGCGCAGCCGCTGCGCGCCGGTCAGCGGCGCATTCAGCCCGACGCTGGCATCCAGTCCCGACGCGACCACTTCCTCGACGCGCAGGTAACGCGGCTGCAGCAGCTGCAGCTCCGCAGTCACCAGCCCGACCTGGCGCTTGAACAGCGCAAGCGGCACGCCGCTGGCGATGCCGGCACGTGCGACCGACCCGCCACTGGCGGCGCTCAGGTCCCCATGCAGCAGCTGTATGAAGCTCGACTTGCCGCTGCCGTTGGCGCCGTGTACCACCCAGCACTCGCCGCGGCGGATCTGCAGCGACACCCGGCGCAGTACCGCCGCGCCCTCGCGCCACACCGATACCCGCTGCAGCGCGATCAGTACGCTGGCGTCGCCGTGCCGGTGCGGCGCTGCTATGTGGCCCGCGCCGACCGCAGCGACAGCGCCCGCAGCCATCGGGCGGCCAGCTGGCAGCACGCGTCGTGCGCGCGCATTCAGGGCTGTCGCGAGCGTGATGCGCCCGCCCTCCAGCCGGCACAGGTGAGTCGCCGCCTGCGGAATATCCTCGATCCGATGTGAGGTCAGCACCCATGGCAGCGACGAACGACTGAGCGCGCACAGGCAATGCTGCACGCGCTGGCGATTGCGAGCATCAAGACCATTGAACAGCTCATCGAGCAGCAGCAGCTTCGGTGCCCAGGCCAGCGCCCGCGCCAGCAGCACCAGCCGGCGCTCGCCGTAGGAGAGCGTCAGGAAGCGGCGCTTTGCCAGCGCCTCGATGCGCAGTCGACGCAACAGTTGCCCGACGCGTACGCGCTCGCGCGGGCTCAACGGCTCGAGCGCAATGTCGGTGCGATGCAGTCCGGTGCCGACTACCACGTCGACGCGATGATTCCATTGGTAGTGCTCATAGCGATCCTGGCGTTCCGCACCCAGGTAGGCGATTTCCTGCTTGACGCCGTACGGGTCGTGGAAGCTCTCGCCGCGGTAGCTGTAGCGCCGCAGGTGCGCGCCGCCGGGACTGGGCCACACATCGCCGGCCAGCAACTTCAGCAGCTGCGTCTTGCCGGCTCCGTTCGGCCCGATGAGCACCCAGCGCTGACCGGGACGGACCTGCCAATCGATGCGGCGCAGCACCGCGCGGCCGCCCAGAGACAGGCTCACATTTTCAAGATCGACGCGGATATAGCGCGCGCTCGAGCGCGCGCTGGGCAGACTGAACCGCGGCATTCCCGGGAGGTCCTTGGGAGAGGAACGCCACTCTAGAGCATCGGCTCGAGGCACTGAAGCTGCCGGCGAGCAGCCGGTAACGTAGGTAAAAAAAACGCTGCCGACATTCGGCGCTCACCGCGGGGGGTGTGAGATGAGCGCTATTGCCGGCAGCGTTGCCGTTGGGCCTGATAAGGCCGCACTTGCAGCAGACGAAATCGCCTGTTGCAGTCATTAATGCAACCGATATGCCAGCCGCCAGCAGCGCCGCCAGCAGCTTCTCATGGGATCCCTGATCACGGTAGTTTCGATAGGTTTTTCATAAGGTTGCGTTAAGCTGAAGACTCTCGCCCATTCGCCTTGACGCTACCGCGGCGCGCACGCGCGGTTGAACCTTGGCGGCGCACGGCTCTGCTCGGCTGCACCAATGCAGGGAATCTTCCCGCTGCACCGCGATCGGCACCCCGAAAGATCCGCCATGGTCGGCGGGCGCCGACAGCCGATAGCGAGACCCGTGGCGATCAGCCGCGCTGGTGCAAGCCCTATGCTCGCCGCTGCACCATAGGACGCAGCCGGAGGCAACATGAGCGAACACAACGACAAGCGGTCGCGCAAGGATCGCAAGCCACGGGTAAACGACAACCTCCAGGGGGAAGGCGACTACCAGGCCTCGCGGCGCTACCGCGAGCAGGTAACGGAGTTCCTGTCGACGGCGGATGTCGACGCGCTGGCGCAGCGCGCGGCGCCGGAATCAGCGCAACAGGCGCGCGATCTGGCACTGGCCGAAGAGCGTGGCCGCGATCGCTCCAAGGGCGACGACGCGGCCGACCCAGGTATCATGTATCCGCAACGCAAAGGCGACACGGACCGCTGACGCAGTGACTGTGCGGGTCCACCCAGCGCCCCGGTCAGCGCGCGTCCTCGGCTACACCAGCCGTCGGGTTCGCGCCAGCGGCGCGATCCTGGCGTTGAATGTTCTCGCGCAGGCTCGCAAGCCCGGCCGCGTGCTGCTGTTCTACCGTGACGATCGATTCGATCAGGCGCCGCGTGGTGGCGTCGCTGTCGCCAACGTAGCGAATGATCTCGCGATAGGTGTCGATGGCGATCCGCTCTACGATCAGGTCCTCGGCAAGCATATCGGCCAGGTTCTCGCTGTCGTCATACTCCCCGTCGTCATACTTGGCAGCGTCATGCTCGGCGTCGTCGCGGTCGCTGCGCTCGACAGCATCCGGCGGATCCGGATTCGGCTCGCCGCCAAGCTCGACAATACGCGCCACGATGCGGTCGGCGTGGCCCTGCTCTTCCTGCGCACGCCTGGTGAACTGCTGCCTGAGCGTCTCGGCGAGCGCCGGAGCATTGCTGGCGCCGTAGCGCCGGTAGCGCACCACGCACAACATCTCGGTGGCGAGTGCCGTATTGAGCAATCGCACCACCGCGTCACGATCCGCAGCCGTGCCCGCAGCGCCACCGTCTTCACCGATATGGCTGCGCGCCCGGCACCGGATCTTCACGACGTTACTCAGGAACGGATGAATCTGGATGGGTTGCGGATTGCTGCTGTCGGCAGACATGGTTGCGCCTTGTCATTGCTGGGCTGGTTGCGGCGGACACCGATCGTCATGAGCGCGCTGTGAAGCATGGCACTATGTATTGGGCTATATTGTCGGCAGCGCGCGCCACGCGTTGTAGGAACCAGCTCACAACTTCGACGTCATGATTATCTCTGGTCGTCTGTCGCGCGCCATCGCTCTTGCCGTAGCCTTCGTGCTGCTGGTGGCGCTGGTCGTGATCGCCGAGATCAATCAGCGCGGACAGAACCAGATCGATGGCATCATCAGCCTGTCGCAGCAGCGTCAGGTGCTGCTGGTGGAACTGCTGAGCGAGCTGTCGGACGCCGAAGCCGGGCAACGCGGCTTCCTGCTGACTGACGACGACAAGTACCTGCAGTCCTATCAGTCGGCGCGCGACCGAGTGGAGCCGACCCTGAACCGCTTCGCCGATCTGTTTCGCGATAACGACCGGCTGCTGCTCAACGTCGATCAGCGCGATGCGGTGCGTCATCTGCGCATACTGGTTGGCGCCAAGCTCGGCGAACTGGCAGCCTCGCTGGCGCTGCACGGCGCGCAGGGGACGGGGCAGGCGCTGGCGCTGATGCGCACCGACCTCGGCAGCCGCACCATGGGCGAGATCCGGGATGAGGCCCTGAAGCTGCGCAACATGGAGCGCGATTCGGTCGGCATCGCCCTGGCACGCGCCGGCCGGCTGCAGCTGGTCTCACGCGTGCTCATGGCGGGCGTGGCAGCCCTCAATTTCGTGCTGCTGATCCTCGCCGCCGCGCTCTGGGCGCGCCAGGCGCGCCGTCGCGCCGAGCTGACGCGACAGCTGGCCAATGAGAACGAGGACCTGGAGCGACGCGTGCGCCGGCGCACGGCCGAGCTGTCGGCCCTGTCGAGCCACCTGCAGCAGCTGTCGGAAAAGGAGAAGGCGGCGCTGGCGCGCGAGCTGCACGATGAGCTCGGCGGCCTGCTGATCGCCGCGAAGATGGACGTCTCGTGGCTGCAGAAGCGCCTGCCCAACGCCAATCCGGACATCCAGTCGCGCTGGACGCGGGTCATCAAGATGCTCGACGACGGCGTCAACTTCAAGCGTCGCATCGTCGAGAACCTGCGTCCGACGCTGCTCGATAACATGGGCCTGCTGCCAGCGGTGCGGTGGATTACGCAGGAAACCTGCACGCGCGCCGGGCTGCACTACACAGAAATCTATCCTGAGATCGAGCCGCTGCTGATCGACGACGCGGCGATCATGTCGTTTCGGTTGGTGCAGGAGTCGCTGGTCAATATCGTCAAGCACGCGCATGCGACCCAGGTGCACGTCGAAGTTGCCGTGCAGAACGGACAGCTGGTCATCATCGTGGAGGACAACGGCCGCGGCATCGACAACGATCGTCGCGACGCAGTGGGCTCGCACGGCCTGGTGACGATGCGCCATCGGGTACGAAGCTTCGGTGGTACGCTCGATATCGAGTCGTCGCCGCAGGGCGGTACGCGGGTGTGTGCGCGCATCCCGCTATCGGCGATCCAGCAGGAGCCGGGATTGAACAAGCTGCCAGCCGCAGCTCAGTTCGGCTGACTCTCCCCGGCATGCTCGATGTCGGCGCCGATCTGCTGCAGCAGCGTCGGCAGACGGTCGAAGTCGCGCAGCTTGTCGAGAAAATGCCGCGCCCCGAGCGCCGCGGCAGCGCGGCGATATTCGGCCAGGTCGTAATTGGTGAGCACGATCACCACCACCTTCCTGGCCGGGCTGCCAGGAATTGCGCGCAGCACGCCGAATCCTGTCCCCTGGCGCAGGTGCAGGTCCAGCAGCAGCACGTCCACCGGATGGCGTTGCAACGCTGCGACCGCGTCCGCCTCGCTGTCCACGGTTGCTGCCAGCTGTACCCCCGGGACGCTCAGAAGAGTCTCGCGCAGCCGCTCCGCCAGCACCCGCGAGTCTTCCACGAGCAGCACCGAGAGGTTGCGGGCACTCATCGCAGCCGAATTAAGAAAGACGACATTCGCATCCATGACTCACGATCTTTGTCCGGTACGCGGCAAATTAGAATCGCCTCGCCAGACCGGCGCCATCGGAGATGGCCTACAGCAGCCCTCCTATTGGATGATTCCGTTCCTCAGGGCGTAGGTGGTTATGTCGGCGTTGGTCGTCAGACTCATCTTTTCCAGTATGCGGGTGCGATAGGTACTGACCGTCTTTACCGACAGGCACAGCTCATCGGCTATCGATGAGACCGCGCGGCCAGTGGCCAGCTTGCAGAAAATCTGGAACTCGCGCTCCGACAGCCGCCGATGCAACGGCTGATCGCTGTCGCCGTCCAGGTCCGACAGCAGCAGTTCCGCCAGGTTGGCACTCACATAGCGCCTGCCCTGCATGACGGTGCGCGTCGCCTTCAGAAGCTCTTCCGGGGCGCACTCCTTTGGCAGGTATCCGCCGGCGCCGGCCTTCAGCACGTTGATGGCGTATTGGCGCTCCGGAAACCCGCTGAGCACCAGCACCTTGGTGTCCGGATAGCTCGCGCGTATGTAGCGCAGGATGTCGAGCCCGCTTCGATCCGGCATGTTGATGTCGAGTATCACCAGATCCCAGCTGCCGGCACGCAGCTTATCGAGCGTCTCGTTGCCCGAGGCCGCCTCACCAATCTCGGTGATGCTGCGATCCTCGACCAGGAACTGGCGCAAGCCAGCCCGCACCATTGCATGGTCGTCCGCCAGCAATACTCTTGTCATTGCGTTAACCATCCCGATGGGACCTCACGCCCGTCAGGCGTGCGTTTCCAATCCCTGCTGCTGTTGTCCGTAGATTGCGAGCTTGTTATACAGCGTTTTAAGGCTGCATCCCAGCGTCTTGGCTGCGCGGTTCTTGTTGCCCGCCCAGTGCGCCAGCGTCGCCTCGATCAGCCATTGCTCCGCCTCGGCCAGTGACGATCCGATCGGTACGCTGATGCCGTCAAAATCGGCGTGCGACGCCTGGGTGTCGCTCGCCGCTGCATGCAGGTTCATCGGCTGCAACTGCAGTTCCTGTTCGCTCAGGATGTAGGCGCGCTCGACCGCGTTCTTGAGTTCGCGCACGTTGCCTGGCCAGCGGTATTCGCACAGCGTTTTCCTCGCGTCCGTGCTGAACACCTTGGCGGTGTCGTTGCGGGCGTTGATCTCGCCGAGGAAATGTTCAGCCAGCAACACCACATCCTCGCCACGCTCGCGCAGCGGCGCCAGCGTGATCGGAAACACCGCCAGGCGATACAGCAGATCCTCACGCAGGCTGCCGTCGCGTACCGCCTGCACCGGCGATCGGTTGGTCGCCGCGACCACGCGCACGTCGGTCTTGATCTCCTGCGTTCCGCCGACGCGGAAGAAGCAGCGCGTCTCCAGGAACCGCAGCAGCCGCGTCTGCATGTCGGCGCTCATTTCTGTGACTTCATCCAGGAACAGCGTGCCGCCCGAGGCGCGCTCGACCATGCCGGCGTGGCTGCGCGCGGCGCCGGTGAAACTGCCGCGCTCGAAGCCAAACAGCTCCGACTCGATCAGCGTTGGCGGCAGCGCGCCGCAGTTGATCCCGAGGAACGGTCCGGCCCCGCGGGTACTGCGCGCATGAATGGCCTGCGCGACCAGTTCCTTGCCGCAGCCGCTCTCGCCGGAAATCAGCACGGTGGCGTCGGTCGGCGCCACCTTGTCGACCAGATCGCGCACCGCCTGCATGGCAGAGGAGCGGCCAACCATCCAATTTGTTGCGATATCGGTCATTCCGGTCTCCAGCAAGGTTACTCGCGCGAGTACCGGCAGATTTCCGCCGGGCCACATCTAACTTGTAACCACTTGCGCCGCTTCGCCGAAACCAGCCCTGGACTATCATGGCGTGGGACCATGAAAAATTTTCTGTCAGTGTTTGTCCTACAGCACAGCGTGAGACTGGCTCGCCCGCTCCAGCTGGCTCGCACACGTCCCAAAACCGAGCACGCGACCGCCGCGCGTGCACGCGCGTGCACCTTCGTGCGGGGCTGCCGAAGGCTCCGCCTCTGAGCCCTTGGGCACGATAGCGGAGTGATATTTAGCTTTTGCAATCAGTGCGTTATCCGTGGCAAACCACAGCCGTCGGACACCGCGGGCGTTCGCCGGCTAAGCCACGCGCGCTGGTGCGTGTCTTGCATGCCGCCCTGGCAGCGGGGTGCGATGGACGGCAGTTCAGTTATCCAGGGCGGCAAAGCGGCAGGCGGGACTCTGGAGTCGCTGCTGCCATCAGTGCTGGCGGGCAGCCGACAGCCGCTGGCGCGCGCCACCACGCTGCCGCCCGCGGCCTACACCTCCGCGGCATTCTTTGACCTTGAAGTCGAGCGCATCTTCCGCAAGGAATGGCTGGTCATCGGACACGTGTCGCAGTGTCCGGCTGTGGGCGATTATTTCACGCTCGATCTGCTCGGCGAGATGATCGTGGTGGTGCGCGCGGCCGACCGCATCCGGGCGCTGTCGCGTATCTGCCTGCACCGGTGGGCGCCGCTGGTCAACGGCAGCGGCAACGCCAGGCGTTTTTCCTGTCCCTTTCACAAGTGGGCCTATGGTCTCGATGGGCGGCTGCTCGGCGCGCCGTTGATGGACCAGGTCGAATTCGATTCGCAGGCCTGTCGGCTGCCCGAGTACCGGACTGAGATAGTCGATGGATTCATCTATCTGAACTTCTCTGGCGCTGCCGCGCCGCTGGCACCGCAGCTCGGCGAACTGACCACGGTGCTGGCGCGGTCGAGGCCGCAGGACTGGGTGGTCGGCACCACGCTCGAATACGACTGCCCGATCAACTGGAAGATCGTGGTGGAAACCTTCATGGAGTGCTACCACCACATCGCCGCGCACCCGGAAACCTTCGAACGCGCCTACCCGGCACGGCAGACGTATGTCGAAGATGGCCGCCCGGCCTGGACGGTCGGCCACGCGCCGGCGCGCGCCGATTTGCCGGACGCCCGGATCACCGCGGGCTTTCCCGACCTGGGCGAGCTGACGGCGCAGGAGCGGCGCGAATTTCGCCTGTACCTGATCTATCCCTGCCAGCTGATCAATGTGCTGCCGGATCGCACCTTCTGGTTCTGCCTGCAACCGGACGGCCCGGCTCGCACCAGGTTCCAGGCTCACATCCTGGTGCGACGCGACGCGCTCGAGCAGCCGGACTACCGGCAGAAAATGGCCAGCGAGCGCGAGTTCCTGGTCGTCGTCAACGACGAGGACATCGCCGTCAACGTCATGCAGCAGCGCGGCGCGGCAACGCGCTCGGCTGCGCCCGGCCGCTTCAGCCACCTGGAAAAGGCGCTGTGGCAGCTGGCCGACTACGTGCGCGAACGCATCGGCGACTGAGCCCCCGCTCGCCAGGGGCCGCCGACCATGTCGCGCCGGTACAAGTCGACGCCGCAAAATGATCAGCCTTGCGCTCAACGGCTGGCGATACTTGTATATTGCGACCGGGGGGTCGAAATCCTATGGATGAGCAGCAAGCCGTATCGGCACGACGCAACCGCGGTGGCGGGCGCGAGGCCAAGCGTGCGGCGCGCGCAGCGCGCTCGGCCGTCACCATTCCGTACATCACACGTGCACTGCCGTACTATGAGGTGCTGGACGAACAGGGCCTCGCCACCATCGAGCGCAATGCCGACACCATCCTGGAGCAGATCGGCATCGACTTTCGCGACGACGCCGAGGCACTGGCGCTCTGGAAGGCTGCCGGTGCCGACGTCAAGGGCGAGCGCGTTCATTTCCCGCGCGACCTGTGCCGCTCGCTGATTCGCGCCAGCGCACCGCGCCAGTTCATCCAGTACGCGCGCAATCCCGCGCACAACGTGCCAATCGGCGGCAAGCACAGCGTGTTTGCCCCGGCATACGGCTCGCCGTTCATCCGCAATCTGGACGAAGGGCGGCGCTATGCACGCATCGAGGACTTCAGGAATTTCGTCAAGCTGGCCTACATGGCGCCGTCGCTGCACCACTCGGGCGGCACCATCTGCGAGCCGGTCGACCTGCCGGTCAACAAGCGGCACCTCGACATGGTCTACAGCCACATCAAGTACAGCGACAAGCCGTTCATGGGCTCGGTCACGCACCCGCTGCGCGCGCAGGACACGGTCGACATGGCGAAGATCCTGTTTGGATCGGAGTTCCTCGACCCTCTCAGCGGTCGTCCGAAGACCGTGCTGGTGAGCCTCATCAACGCCAACTCGCCGATGACCTTCGACTCCACCATGCTGGGCGCGCTCAAGGTGTATGCCCGCGCCAACCAGGCCACCATCGTCACGCCGTTCATCCTTGCCGGTGCGATGTCGCCCGTAACCGTGGCCGGCACCGCGGCACAGACGCTGGCGGAAGCGCTCGCCGGCATGGCGTTCGCACAACTGGTAAATCCCGGGGCGCCGGTGATCTTCGGCAGTTTCGCCTCGTCAATCTCGATGCAATCCGGCGCGCCGACGTTCGGTACCCCCGAACCGGCACTGGTGCTCTACATCATGGCTGCGCTGGCGCGCCGGCTCGGCGTGCCGTTTCGCTCCGGTGGCGCGCTGTGCGCGTCGAAGATCCCCGACGCCCAGGCCGCGTTCGAATCTGCCAACACGCTGCTGCCGACCTGCCTTGCGGGCGTCAATTTCGTGCTGCATGTCGCCGGCTGGCTGGAAGGCGGGCTGGCGATGGGATACGAGAAGTTCGTCATGGACACCGACCAGGCCGGGATGATGCAGACCTTCCTGGCTGGCGTTGACATGTCCGACAACGGCCAGGCAATGGATGCGATCCGCGAGGTCGGCCCTGGCAAGCACTTCCTCGGCTGCGCGCACACCCAGGCCAACTTCGAGACCGCCTTTTACCGCTCGACGCTGGCTGACAACAACAGCTATGAGCAGTGGGAGGCCGAGGGCGCCAGCGACATGAGCAGGCGCGCGAACACACTGTGGAAGAAGCAGCTGGCCGAATACCAGCCTCCGCCACTGGATCCGGCGGTCGATGAGGCGCTGCTCGACTTCATGCAGCGCCGCAAGGCTTCATTCCCCGACTCGAACGTGTAGGCAGCCGGCTATGCGGCTAGCCCGGATGCAGCGCACGGCGCTTGCGTCGCTCGCGCCCGTCGGTCTGCACCGCCGCCTTCGGTGCGGGCAGTTGCACTGCCGCGCGCAGCCGGGTGTAGGGCGCGCTCTTGTGCGGAATGGCCATTGCCTCGACGAAATGCGCCTGGAAGCGCGGCTCGATCGCAGTCTCGATCTTCTCCACGCGCCGCACCAGCTCCTCGATGGTTGCGCGCGAGCGCGAATCGAGCAACGCGATGCGTGCGCCGGTGCCAGCAGCGTTGCCGGCAGAGGCCACTTGCGCCAGCTCGCAGTCGGGAATCATGCCGAGCACCATCGCGTACTTGACGTCGATGTGGCTGCCGAACGCGCCGGCCAGGCGGATGCGATCAACGTGCTCGACGCCGAGTCGCTCCATCAGCAGCGCGATGCCCGCGTACAGCGCCGCCTTCGCGAGCTGGATCGCGCGCACGTCGTTCTGCGTGATCAACAGCCGCTGTTCGCCGTCGGCCAGCAGATAGGCAAATGTCCTGCCGTTGGCAATCACGCGCGCACTGCTCGCGGCCAGCGAGCCGTCGATGACCCCGTCCTGGTTGATGACGCCTGCGAGGTACAGCTCCGCGAGTACCTCGATGATGCCCGAGCCGCATACGCCGGTGACCCCTGTTTTGCTGATCACCTGGGCGAATCCCGGATCGTCCGACCATAGCTCCGAGCCAATCACTCGATAGCGCGGTTCCAGCGTTGCCCGGTCGATACGCACGCGCTCGATCGCCCCGGGCGCCGCCCGCTGCCCGCAACTGATCTGCGCGCCCTCGAATGCCGGGCCGGTCGGGCTCGAGCAGGCGACCAGCCGCTCGCGGTTGCCGAGCACGATCTCGGCGTTGGTGCCAACGTCCACCAGCAGTGTCATGCGCTCATCGAGGTCGGGGCGCTCCGCCAGGATCATGCCGGCGGTGTCGGCGCCCACATGTCCGGCAATGCACGGCAATACATAGATGCGGGCATTGGGATTGACCGCGATGCCAAGCTCGGCGGCCGTCACCGTGAGCGCGCTGTCGACCGCCAGGGCGAACGGCGCACCGCCAAGCTCCACCGGATCCAGGCCGAGCACCAGGTGATGCATGATCGGGTTGCCGACCAGCGTCATCTCGAGGATCGCATCAAGCTCGATGCCGGCCGAGCGCGCCACCTCGGCTGCCAGCTCGCTCAGTGCGCCCCTGACCACACCGGTCATCTGCGCCGCACCGCCCGGGTTCATCATCGCGTATGACACGCGGCTCATCAGATCCTCGCCAAAGCGGATCTGCGGATTCATCAGCCCGGCGGCCGCCACGATATCCCCGCCGGTCAGGTCGCACAGGTGCGCCGCGATGGTGGTGGAACCGACATCGACCGCCAGTCCATAGACCTTCTCGTGCAGCCCGGGCCAGACCGATACGATGCGGCTGCGATCGTGCACCGCGGCCGTGACCTTCCAATGACCGCGTCGTAGCGCCGCCTGCAGGCCCTGCAGCACCGACAGGTCGCAGGCCAGCGCCTCGAGCTGCCATTCGCGCGCAAGCGCCGCGGCGAGCCGCGCCAGGTCGCCGCTCGGGTCATGCATGTCCGGCTCGGCCACCTCGACATAGTGCAGCGTGATGACTGGATACAGCTCGATGTCGCGCGCCTCGGCGGCCTTGCGCACCACCTGCCGATGCACCTGGCTGCTGGCCGGCACATCGACCACCACATCGCCCAGTACGCGCGCCTGGCACGACAGCCTGCGACCCGGCGCCAGCAGCTTGCGACCGGCAAGGGTGATCTCGGGCGCCGACATTGGCGTCAGATGATCGGCCGACGAGCGCACGTTGTGCTTTGCGAACTCGCCCTCGGCGATCAACACCTGGCAGCGCGTGCACAGTGCCCGCCCGCCGCACACCGAATCGATGTCGACTCCGAGCGCGCGCGCGGCCGCCAGCACCGTCGTCCCCAGCTCGACGCGTCCGCGTTTGCCGGACGGCATGAATACCACCAGGGCGTCTGCAGCGGCCATCGAATCGTCCTAGGTAGCCGGCGTCGGACGGCGCCGGTGACCGCCCTCGCGCCGGCCGCGCCCAGCCTCGCCATCGGCGCCGGCCGGCGGTGGCTCGCGGAATTTGCGGATCCAGCGTGCACAGTCCGGGTCATGACCCATCATCACATCGGCACCCAGCACTGCCTCCACTACCTCCGGGTGCAGGGGATTGGTGATCGCCGATGTCAGGCCCGATCCGATGGCCATCGTCAGGAACGCGGCATTGATGCCGTTGCGGCGCGGCAGGCCAAAGCTGATGTTCGACGCTCCGCAGGTGGTATTGACCTTGAGTTCGGTCTGCAGCCGGTGCACCAGCCGCATCACCTGGACTGCGGCGCGATTGATGGCGCCGATCGGCATCACCAGCGGATCCACCACGATGTCGGATGCCGGAATGCCGTGATCGAGCGCGCGATTCACGATCCGCCTGGCGACCTCGAAGCGCACGTCGGGATCCTCGGAGATGCCGGTTTCATCGTTCGATATCGCGACCACCGCCGCGCCATATTTCCTGACCAGCGGCAGCACGCTCTCCAGCCGTTCCTCCTCGCCGGTGACCGAATTCACCAGCGCCTTGCCCTGGTAGACGGCGAGCCCGGCTTCCAGCGCGGCGACGATCGAGGAGTCGATCGACAGCGGCACGTCCGTGATCGACTGCACCAGCTGGATGGCGCGCGCCAGGATCGCCGGCTCGTCCGCCAGCGGGATGCCGGCGTTGACATCGAGCATCTGGGCGCCAGCCTGCACCTGGGCGCGGGCGTCCGACTCGACACGGCTGAAGTCGCCGGCGAGCATTTCCGCCGCCAGGATCTTGCGTCCGGTGGGATTGATGCGCTCGCCGATGATGACGAACGGGCGCTCGAACCCGATGACCACCTCCCTGGTGGCCGAGCTGACAACGGTATCTGTCATGATGCTATCTTCCTGTCGGCAGAATTCTGGTCGCGTCCCGGGTGCCACGGCGTGCGTCCTGCCAGCACGCCGGAGCGGGTAATGATCTCGGCCACCGTTTCTTCCTGGCGGTACGCCATCACATGCACGCCGTGTATGCCGCGGATGCTGCGGATCTCCTGGATCAGCTCGATACAGATATTGCGGCCTTCACGCGCCTGATCCTGCGCGCCGGCCAGCCGCTCCACCAACGCATCGGGAATGTGGACCCCGGGCACGTGGCTGCGCATCCATTCCGCGCCGCGCGCGCTCCTGATCGGACCGACGCCAACCAGCAGGAATACCCGGTCGAGCAGACCCAGCTCCTCGACCCCGCGCATGAAGCCGCGCAGCCGCGCCAGATCGTACACGTACTGGGTCTGGATGAACTGGGCGCCGGCGGCGACTTTCTTCGCCAGCCGCAGCGCGCGATGCTCGAGCGGCGGCACCATCGGGTTCTCGCCGGCGCCGAACAGCACGCGCGGCGAGAAGCTGATACTGCGGCCGCTCTGAAACCGGTGCTCGTCGCGCAACATGCGGCCGATCTCGAGCAGCGACACCGAATCCAGGTCGAACACCGGCCTGGCCTGCGGATGATCACCCACCTGCACGCCATCACCGGTCAGGCACAGCATGTTGCATACGCCCATCGCGGCGCCGCCCAGGATGTCGCCCTGGATGGCGATCCGGTTACGGTCGCGGCACGAGATCTGCATCACCGGCGCGTAGCCGACCCGCGTCAGCAGAGCGCACACCGCCAGGCTCGACATGTGGCAGTTGGCGCCCGAGCCGTCGGTCGCGTTGATGGCGTCGACGTAGCCGTCGAGCACCCGCGCGCGCTGGTAGACCTCCTGCGGGTCGGCGGAGTCCGGCGGAGCCAGTTCGGTGGTGACTGCAAATACGCCGGCGCGCAGCACGCGCTCGAAGCGGCCCGGGGACACGTGGCCTGGCAGGATCGGCAATGGATAGCCGGGCACCGGCTCGTCCTCGAACATCATGACGCGCCGCCCGGCGGGCTCGAACTGCTGCGCTCACGCACCAGCCGCAGCCACGAGGAGCGCCCCTCGAGGCGCCGATCGACCGCCGGCTGGATGACCCGGATCCGCTCGATGCCACCGGCGATGCGCTCGGCGCCGGCATAGGCCAGCAGCCACACGCAGCGCATGCGCGGATTCACCTCGCACTGCCCATCCGCGCGCACGCCCCCGCACGGACCGTTGCGCAGGTTCTTCGGGCAGTTCATCGGGCACGACATGCCGGTGGAACTCAGCACGCACTGGCCGCACATCCGGCAATCGAACAGCAGCCCTTTGACGCCGCGCTCGAGCGCCGCGACCGGACGCTCCAGGCGCTGGTAGCCGATGGCGCGGCACACCGGGGCGAGCCACAGCAGCAGGCGCTCGAAGCGGCTGTAGAATCGATCAAGGCTGCGCGCATGCGCCACCGACCACAGGCGCGCGCGGTACATCAGCGCGCTCCGGTGCCATCTGTCGTGTTGCCCTGGTCGTTGCCCTGGTCGATACCGTGGGCGCGGATCATGCGCTCGAGATCCTCATCGCTGTAGCGCTGCTCGATGGCGGCGGCCTCGGCGTCGGCGACGGCCGTAAGGTTCTCGCCGCACGGGCGCGGCGGGCTGCGCTTCCAGTCCGCGAGATAAGCCTCGGAGCTGCCTTTGCCGGCGCGCATCGCGGCACGGTCCACAGCCTCCTGAAAGCGTGGCGAGAGCTGTACCTTGGCGGTTTCGCGGCCGCGCTTGACCACGACCTGCGCCGGGATGTCGCGCCACGAGATGATGATCAGCTGGGCCACGCGGCTGTGCTCGCTACGCCGCGCTCGGCGTGCGCTCCACCACGATGCCGATGCGCGCAACGCGCGAAAGGCTGCTCGCCAGCTCGCCATAGCCGGTCATGCGCTGTTCGTAGCTGAGTCCAAGTCGCGCGGCAATCTCCCGCGCCTGGCGCTGCAGCGGCGCGCTCGCCAGCTGCGCCAGATAGACCACGCGGCGGTAATGGCGGAAATACTGCGCGGCAAGCTGCGGATGGCGGTCGATCCCCAGACCGCCGATCACCAGCCGCTCGAAATGCCGCACCAGGAAATCGGTCAGGTAGAACGTGCCGGGTTCGGCATCCGCCAACGCCGCGAACAGCGGCGCGGTCGCAAAGAATTCATAACAGTGCGCACCCGGCAGCCGCTCGACCGCCTCGTCGGCCAGCACCCGGTCGAGCGCACCGCCGGTGCCGCAGTCGGCGTAGGCCACGAAGATCCGCTGATAGCGCGTGCGCGCAGCGCGTATCGCGCCGCGCACCTCTTCGGGAATGCGCTCCGGGCGGTTGTGCAGCTCGGGCGGCAGGCAGCTCACATCGAGCGCCGACCAGCCGCTGGCGCGCTTGAGCGCGCTGATCTCGTGCGCCAGCGCCCCGCAGGCAATCACCAGCACCCGGTCCGAGTACTGCGCGCTGGTCATCGGTTCAGCGCGCCGCCCGGCGCGCAGCGACCATCGACTTCGCGGTCTCGACCGCGATAGCGGCGTCGCGGCAGTATGCATCGGCGCCGATGGCTTTGCCGAACTCCTCATTGAGGGGCGCGCCGCCGACCAGCACGATGTACTTGTCGCGGATACCCTTCTCCTTGAGCGTGTCGATGACCACTTTCATGTACGGCATCGTGGTCGTCAGCAGCGCCGACAGCCCGAGTATGTCGGGCTGGTGCTGCTCGATTGCCGCCAGGTATTTCTCGACCGGATTGTTGATGCCCAGGTCGATGACTTCGAAGCCGGCGCCCTCCAGCATCATCGACACCAGGTTCTTGCCGATGTCATGGATGTCGCCCTTGACGGTGCCGATGACGATCTTGCCGATCGGCTCGACGCCGGTCTCAGCCAGCAATGGCCGCAGGATCTCCATCCCACCCTTCATCGAATTGGCCGCCAGCAGCACCTCGGGTACGAACAGGATGCCGTCGCGAAAATCGATGCCGACGATGCGCATACCCTCGACCAGCGCATCGTTCAGCACCTTTTCGGGCGACCAGCCGCGCGCAAGAAAAATCCGCGTCGCCTGCTCGACCTCCTCCTTGAGGCCGTTATACAGATCGTCGTGTACCTGTTCGGTCAGTTCCTGATCGTTCAGGCTCTCGAGATCAAACTCTTCGTTCTGGCCATCGGCCATGGATGCTCTCCCCGGCTACCGCACGCAAGACCCCCGACTGACATGGTACAGGCACGCGCCAGGGCACGATGCCGGTATAGCGACCCGCGCGTGTCTCAACGCGACATCGCTGCCGCGCTTTTGACAGAATAGGCGCTCCCGGGCAACGGCAGCTGCCCGCGCTGCCGCCCCTGCAGCATCCGGAAGCACATGGTCATGAAAATCGGTTTCATCGGTCTCGGTAACGTGGGCGCGAAACTCGCCGGTACGCTGCTGCGCAACGGCTATGCGCTCACGGTGCGCGACCTCGATGAACGACTGGTGCAGCAGTTCGTGCAGCGCGGCGCGGCCGGCGCCGAATCGCCGCGCGCGCTGGCGGCCGCGGTCGACCTGATCATTACCTGCCTGCCCTCGCCGGCCGCATCGGCCGAGGTGGTGGAAGGGGCCGATGGCTTTCTCCCCGCGCTGCGCCCCGGACAGATCTGGCTGGAGATGAGCACCACCGGTCACGCCGAGGTGCTGCGCCTGGGCGCGCTGATCGAAGCCAGGAGCGGGCTTGCGATGGACTGCCCGGTGTCGGGCGGCTGCCATCGCGCCGCCACCGGCAACATCGCGATCTTTGCCGGTGGCAGGCGCTCGACCTTCGAGCAGGTGCTGCCGGTGCTCGCGACGCTGGGACGTCGCATCCTGCACACCGGAGCGCTCGGCAGCGCGTCGCAGCTCAAGGTGGTCACCAATTACCTGTGCACGGTGCACCTGGCGGCGCTGGCGGAGGCACTCACCGTCTGCCGCGTGGCGGGACTGGACATGAACACCGCCTACGAGGCAATCCGCATCTCCTCGGGCAACTCGTTCGTGCACGAGACCGAGTCGCAGGTGATCCTCAACGGCAGCCGCGACATCAATTTCACCATGGACCTGGTGATCAAGGATGTCGGCCTGTTCGACCAGCTGGCGCGCGAT
>Ga0181537_10001247_pt1 | contig 23688 bp, 22 predicted proteins | sample PEATcosm2014_Bin_39_FD_119765 | JGI IMG/M metagenome (GOLD analysis project Ga0181537, IMG submission 119765) | Peatland microbial communities from MTU Mesocosm Facility, Houghton, MI, USA - PEATcosm2014_Bin23_10_metaG | ecosystem: Environmental > Terrestrial > Soil > Wetlands > Peat | place... | reverse complement strand
GAGCGCGGCATCCCGTTCGTGTTCGATCCCGGCCAGGGCCTGCCGATGTTCAGCGGCGAGGAGTTGTTGCACTTCGTCGAGCTTGCCGACTACGTCACCGTGAACGATTACGAAGGAAAGATGCTGGAATCGCGCTGCGGCCATACGCTGGATTTTGTAGCCGGCCGGGTCAAGGCGCTGATCGTAACCCGCGGCGCCGAAGGCTCGTCAATTTACGCCGACGGCCAGTGTTTCGACATTCCCAGCGTGAAGCCGGCGGCGGTAGTCGACCCCACCGGCTGCGGCGACGCCTACCGCGGCGGCCTGCTCTATGGAATCGCCAACGGCTGGTCCTGGGACAAAACCGGGCGGCTGGCCTCACTCATGGGATCGATCAAAATCGCCTGCAGGGGCGCGCAGAACCACACGCCGAACCGGGCTGAACTCAGCGCCTTGTTCAACAGCCATTTCGGCATGGCGCTTTGACCGGCGCCCATCCCACCGATCCACTAACCGGCAGCGGTCAGTCCGCGCTTCGCACCAGCACTCTTGCGCGTTGGTCGCGCGCGAGCCGCGCGTTGATCCACATTTTGCGCGGGCTCATCCTGCTGCGTTTCGTCTATCCGCGGCGTGCGCGCTTCGAGCAGCTTGAAATGATTCGCGCCTGGTCGCAGGAGCTGCTCGAAATTCTTCGCATTGCCTTGCGCACGGTCCCGGGGCCGGAACCGCTGGCGGCGCCGCATCTCATGGTAGCGAACCATATTTCCTGGCTCGACCCTTTCGTCATCCTCGCGGTGAAGCCGGCGCGCTTTGTCGGCAAGGCGGAAATCCGCGGCTGGCCGCTGATCGGCGCGCTTTGCGAGCTGGCGGGAACGCTGTTCATCGAGCGCATCAGGCGCAGCGATGCGCATCGCATCAAGTTCATGATCGCCGAAGCGCTGGCGGCCGGCGATTGCGTCGCGCTGTTTCCGGAAGGCACCACCACCGAAGGCGACCGGCTGCTGCATTTTCACGCCAACCTGCTGCAAGCCGCGATCGAGCGCCAGGTCAGCCTGCAGCCGCTTACGCTGCGCTACCTCGATGCCATGGGACAACGCTGCGTGCAGGCGGCGCACGTCGGCACGCAGACGCTGCTGGCGTCGTTCCTGGAAATCCTGGCTCAGCCCATGATCGTCGCCGAAGTGCGTTTTCTGCCCCCGGTCGCTACGCAAAACCGCTCGAGGCGCGAGCTTGCGCGCCTCAGCGAAAGCGCCATCGCTAACGCGCTCGCGGTTCCGCTGACGCACAGGCGAGCTGCGTCGCTTGACGATCCTCCAGGTTGACGGCGGTCAGGCAACCGCCCCACACGCAACCCGAATCGAGGGCGATAACGCCGGGGCGCTGCACATAGCCCAACGCCGACCAGTGGCCGCACACCACGGTAAGATCGGCGGTCTTGCGGCCTGGCGCCTCGAACCATGCGTAATACCCCGGCGGCGCGCGTTCCGGGCCGCCTTTTTCGCCGAGCTCGATGTTGCCGTGGGAATCGCAAAAGCGCATGCGGGTCATCGCGTTCACGATGACTCTCAGCCGTTCGGCGCCCGAGAGCTCATCACTCCAGGCGGCGGGAAAATTGCCGTACATGGCGCGCAGGAACGGCGCACGGGGTTCGGCGGCAAGGGCGGCTTCGACTTCGCGTGCGCGCGCAATCACGTCAGCCGCGCTCCATTGCGGCAACAGGCCGGCGTGCACCATCAGGTATTCGCCCTCCGCATAAGCCAGGCGCCGGGAGCGCAGCCATGCCAGCAGCTCAGTCCGATCGGGCGCCGCGAGCACCGCGTCGAGGGTGTCGCCGCGGCCGGACTTCGACGCCCCCTCGGCGAGCGCCAGCAAATGCAGATCGTGATTGCCAAGCACGGTGACTGCGCGCCCACCCAGTCCTTTTACCAGGCGCAGCACCTCGAGCGATTGCGGTCCGCGATTCACCAGGTCGCCCACCAGCCACAACCGGTCGGTCGAGGCAAACGCCAGTTTGTCGAGGAGTCCGGCAAGCGCCGCGTAACAGCCCTGCACGTCGCCGATCGCGTAAGTCGTCATGGTGATGGGTTGGGAACGATCCGCCGTCATTCTAGCCGAGCGGCAACCACAAGCGTGCCGCGGCCGCGGGTATAATGGCGCCTCCTTCGAGGCCGCTCCGACCGTGCGCAACAACGCTGTGATTCGAACAACAGGCGAAGCGTCCCGCGCGTGACAACAGGCGTAACGCGACCGCTGGCCGTATATTGGCTGTTGCCGGCGGCAATCTTCCTTTTCATCCTGCCGTTCGCGCACAGCATCACGCTGCGCTGGTTTTCCGCGCTGCTCACCGTCGCCGTCGCGGCGCGCCATTGGTCTCACGGCGCCTCGATCCCGCCGTTGCCTTGCAAGGCGGCCATCGGGTTCTGGGTCGCGACCCTGTTGTGGTCGCTGCTGTGGGCAGCCGACCCCGCGGCTTCCTTTTCCGAGCTCAAGGTCGACGTCATCTATTCACTCCTGATGTTCGCCGCGTTTTACGCGCTGACTCAAGGCGAGCGCGAACTGGAGGTTTGTCTCTCGGCGCTGGCAGCCGGCAGCGCGGTTATTTCGCTGCTCGCGATAGGCTATTTCGCGAGCTACGGCAAATGGGTGCCGGGCTACCAGAACGCTCTCGGCGAGTTCGCCACCTGCATGATCACCGCGCTGCCCGCGATCATGCTGCTGGCGCTGCGTAACATGCCCTGGTCGGGAAGGGCGATCTGGGTCCGCGTCGCGCTGCCGGTGATGCTGCTCGCGGGCCTGCTCACCCTGAGCCGCATGTTTCTCGCCGCGCTGTTGCTGATGATGCTGACCGGTGCCGCGCTAAGGGCACGCCGGCGCAAGCTCGAAACCCGGCAGATTTTTCTGATCATTGCCGGCATCGTCGGCGCGGCCGCGGCAGCCGGCGTGATGCTGATGGCGCAACGGCGCGGGCTGAGATTCGCCGACGACCTGCGCCCGGCCATCTGGGAAGTGGCCTGGCATCGAATTGCCGAACATCCGTGGACGGGTACCGGCTACGGCCGCCTGCTCGACGGTGAAATTTACCAGCGCGCCTTCCCGGGTGCGTCGATCTGGCATCCCCACAACCTTCTGCTGTGCTTTGCCGAGCAGGCGGGCGTGTTCGCGGCGCTCGCCGTGATCCTGCTGTTCATCGCCCTTGGCCGCGAATACTGGCGGCTGTACCAATCGCCAACGCGTCTGACAAGTTACGTCGGGATCGCGGGACTCGTCATGCTGCTGGGCGTCCTGACCAAGAACATGACCGACATGTTTTTTGTGCGCGAGTGCGCGCTCATGTTCTGGTCGGTGAACGGCATCCTGCTCGGTTACGGGCGGCGCGCCGAGCAGTGGGCGGCTGCCCAGGGCCGCGGCGCGAATGCCTGACCCGTTCGAAGCGCGGCGCATTCTGCTCATCCGCCGCGACAACATCGGCGACCTGGTGTGCACCATGCCGCTGATCGCGGCCCTGCGCAAGCGCTTTCCGCAGGCGCAACTGACCGCGCTCACCAACAGCTATATCCTGCCGGTACTCGAGAACAATCCGGATCTCGATGCCCTGCTGGCCTATACCAAGTTCAAGCACCGGCCACCCGAGCAGGGTTTCATCGACTGGCTGTGGAATGACCGCATGAAAACCGTCATGGCGATCCGCCAGGGCAAATTCGATCTTGCGGTGCTGGCGGCGCCGGTATTCCAGCCGGCGGCGGCGCGGTTTGCACGGTTAAGCCGCGCCCCCCACGTGCTTGGCGTCACTCCCGACGGCATACCCGGACACGGTATTGACCTGGTCGCATCGGTACCCGCCACGGCAATGCACGAGGTGGAACGCGTGTTCGCGCTGGGCGCCGGACTCGGCATCGATGGCGTTCCTCCGCCGCTCAGAATGCAGCCTGCGCCCGCCGCCGTCGAGGAGGCGCGACAGCACCTGCGCGTCACCGCAGCGGACACGCTGCCCCTGGTTGCCGTGCACCTCAGCGCGCGCGGGCCGACCCGGCAGTGGCCGGCTGCCAACTTCGTGGCGTTGATGCGAGCCCTCAATGAGTCGCGGCCCAGCCGCTTCGCCCTGTTCTGGTCGCCTGGCCGCGCGGACAATCCGATTTATCCCGGGGACGATGCCAAGGCGGCGGAAGTGTTGAAAGCGTTGCCGCAATTTCCGATCGTGGCGCTACGCACCTCGGGGCTTGGCGAACTCATCGCCGGACTTGCGGTCTGCGACGCGTTGATCTGCGTGGACGGCGGCGTCATGCACCTTGCGGCGGCGCTGGGCCGGCCCATGGTGTGCCTGTTCGGCGACACCGATGGCGCACGCTGGCATCCCTGGGGCGTGCGCCACGAGATCGTGCAGGCGGCGAGCCGCGACGTGATCGACGTGGGCGTCGATGAGGTGGCGGCGGCTTATCGCCGAGTGACACAACCGGAAATAAACTCTAGGGCTTGACGCGTGGAATCGGCTCGTCGGGCGCGTATTCGGAAACACGCCGCGCGAGCTCAGTCCGCACTTCGGTATCGTCGAGCACCTGCTCCTGCTTCAGCCAATCCAATAGCTCGGCGCGCCAGCCCGCATGCACGCCGTTGCGCGGCTTGGCGATCCTGAGCTTGGGATGCGGGGTCGTCAGCGTTTCTTCGTTGAGCGCCAGCAGTTCCTCATGCAATTTTTCGCCGATGCGCAGGCCGGTGTAGGCGATACGGATATCCTCTTCGGCCAGCCCCGACAACTGGATCATGTCGCGCGCGAGTTCCGTAATGTTGATCGGCTCGCCCATTTCCAGCACGAACACTTCGCCGCCTTTGCCCATCAGGCCCGCCTGCAGCACGAGCTGCGAAGCCTCGGTAATCGACATGAAGTAGCGTGTGATTTCGGGGTGGGTAACGGTAACCGGGCCGCCGCGCGCAATCTGCTCGCGGAACCGCGGAATCACGCTGCCGTTGCTGCCAAGGACGTTGCCAAAGCGCACGGTGACGAACTTGGTGGACGCCTTGCCGCTGGCCGCACCCGCTTCGCGGCCGTCCGCCAGCGTCGGGTATTGCATGCTCTGGCACACCATTTCGGCCAGGCGTTTGGTCGCGCCCATCACGTTGGTGGGATTGACCGCCTTGTCGGTGGATACCAGGACGAATTTCTCGACCCCGAACTCCAGCGCCTGCTGCGACAGCACGAAAGTGCCGAGCACGTTGTTCTGCACCGCCTCCCAGGCGTTGTCGCATTCCAGCAGCGGCACGTGCTTGTAAGCCGCGGCATGAAAAATCACCGCCGGGCGGTGCCGTTCCAGGACCTGGCGCACGCGCGCCGAATTCTTCACGTCGCCGACGATCGGCAGGATCTTGACGTAGGCGAGCTTGTCGACGAACTCCTGCTCGATGGTATACAGGGCGAATTCGTTGGCCTCGAACAGGATGACGAGGCGCGGATCGTAGCGCGCGACCTGCCGGCACAACTCGGCGCCGATCGAGCCGCCCGCGCCCGTCACCATCACCACCTTGTCGGTGAGCAGGCGGTGCAGCCCGGCGTCGTCGAGTTCCACCGGTTCGCGCCCGAGCAGGTCTTCCAGCTCGACTTTGCGTATCTGCGACACCGTGACCTTGCCGGAGAGCAGGTCTTCGTAAGACGGCACCGTGAGCACCGTGAGGCCCGCGGCGCTTGCCAGCTCGACCGCGTGCCGCCGCGCGCGCGCCGTGGCGCCCGGCATGGCGATGATCACATGCCCGACCTGCAGTTGCTGCGACCAGTGCACGATTTTTTCGATGCGTCCGAGCACGCGCACGCCGTTCACCGAGCGGCCATGGCGCTCCTCGGCGTCGTGCAAAATGCCGACCACCCGCCACTCGTGGCTGCGCGAAATTTCGCGGATCAGCCCGGCCGCGGCTTCCTCGGTTCCCAGGATGAGGACCGGCTCACCGGAAAACTGCGTCTTGCCGTAAAGCCTGTGCTCCTGCCACGCGCGGTAGAGCGCGCGACTGCCGCCCATGATAAGCACCAGCAGCATCGGGTCGAGCAGGAATACCGAGCGCGGCACCGACTCGGCGAGGCGCAGCAGCAGCACCAGCGTTGGCACCGCCAGGCAGGACACCGTGACCGCGCCGAGAATGCGCTGCAGGTCGTGCATGCTGGCGTAGCGCCAAATGCCGTGATAAAGACCGAACACCCAGAACACCACCGACTGCACCGGCACCACCAGCAGCACCGTCTGCATCATGACCACAGCGTACTCAGAGGGAATTTCGAGGTTGAAACGGACCCAGAAGGCGAGCAGCCAGGCTGCCGCCGCGGCCGCCACGTCGTGGGTGAATGCCAGCAATGCGCGAAAATTAAAATTGGTCTTGGAAATCATTCAGGGCCCATTTCACTTTCGCGTTGCGTGTACACCTTGTTGTTGGTAATGCCCGTTCTGTGCCCGGTGCCGCAGCCACGCACGGTCCACGGCGGCGAAGCATGCAAGCTCCACCACCAACAGGACCACGGCCAGCGGCAGCCAACCCGGGTCCAGCACGCAGACCACGCCGACGGCGCCGGACAGCAGCATCAGTGCGTATTCTAGCAAAGCGGTATGAAAATGACCGTAACCAAGTTGTGCAAGCCGCTGGTAATAATGCTCACGATGCGCTTCAGCCGGCCTGGCGCCGCGCGCCAGGCGGCGCATCAGCGTGAGCGTGGCATCCAGAATGAAGGGTGAAAACACGATCGGAGGCAGCCAAAGCGGCCACAGGCCGCCATGCCAGCCAGCCACACCCAGGGCGCCGGCAAGGAAACCCAGGGGTATCGACCCCACGTCGCCCAGAAAGACTTTGGCCGGTGCCAGGTTATAGGGCAGGAAGCCCAGCGCTGCCGCTGCCACGCAGGACGACAGCATCGCGAGCGTGACACTGCCCTGCAATGCCGCGAGTACGGCGTAGGCGCCGAAGCCCAGCACGGTCATGCCGCCGGCGAGTCCGTCGACGCCATCCATGAAGTTATAAAGATTCACGCCCCACACCATTGGCAGCAGCAATAACAGCAAGAGCCACTCTATCTCGTCGATGCTTCCCCCCAATGCGACGAGAAACCCGGCGCAAGCCACGAAATGCGCGAGCAAGCGCAGGCTCGCCGACAGGCCGCGCAAATCGTCGAGCAACGAAACGATCGCCAGGCCGAGCCCGGCGCTGGCGAGTGCGGGCAACCAGGGCGCCATCGGCGCCGGGCTCAACACGTACCACAGCCAACCCGCGGCAATGCCGAGCACCAAGGCGATGCCGCCGGTACGCGGCGTCGGCTGCCGGTGCAGAGAGCGGTGGTTGGGATGATCGAGGGTGTGCCGAGCTACGGGACTCGCGAGCAGCCCCCGCTGCGCCAGGCAGGCGACCGCGAAAGCGATCACCAGCGCTAACAGAATGCTGGTTTGCAGGGCCTCAGTCATAACTTCCCGTCATTGTGAAGCCTGCGCAGCCGCGAGTTCTTCGAGGCATTGTTTGACGCCTTGTTCCCAGGGCGGGAGCGCAATGCCGAAACGCGCGGCGAGCTTGGCGCAGGACAACACGGAATTTTTCGGCCGCGGCGCGGGCAGCGGGTATTCGGCGGTGGATATGGCGCGCACCGGTGTGACGAGACCCATCTCGCGCACGATGGTCTCGGCATAGCCGTGCCAGCTCACGCGGCCGGCCGCGGTGAGGTGATAAACGCCGCTCGCCTCCCTGATGCCCTCGGTCCTGGTGCTCTCAGTCAGGCTGCAACGCGCGAGGATTTGCGCGCTGGCCTCGGCGATGTGGCGCGCCCAGGTCGGTGCGCCGAACTGGTCGGCAATGACCCTGAGTTCGGGCTTTTCGCGCGCGAGCTTCGTCATGGTGAGCAGAAAGTTCTTGCCATGGCTCGCATAAATCCAGCTGCTGCGCAGAATGAGATAAGCCGCGCCGCTCGCGGCGACCGCCTGTTCGCCCGCAAGTTTGCTCTTGCCGTATACGCCAAGCGGGTTGGGCGCATCGGTCTCGAGGTAGGGGCCCTCCTTGCTGCCGTCGAACACATAGTCGGTCGAGTAATGCACGAGGCCGATGCCCAGGTCGCGCGCCGCTTGCGCGAGAACTTCCGGCGCCGCGCCATTGACTCCATAAGCGGCAGCGGCGTCGGTTTCAGCGCGGTCTACCGCGGTATAAGCGGCCGCGTTTACGATCAACCGTGGGCGCACGGCGCGCACCATTTCCCGCAGAGTCTTTGGATCGGCCAGGAGGTCGAACTCGGAGCGGCCGTGAGCGGCAACCTCGCCCAACGGCTTCAGGGCCTGTTCAAGTTCCTGGCCGAGCTGGCCCTGACTCCCTATCAGGAGTATCGGGTCAGAGTTCGGCATCTTTGAGCAACGGTGCCTGCGCGTCCTTCGCCGAGAGCACCGGCGCGAGCGCGGCCGGCCACGCGATCGCAAGCGCGGGATCGTTCCAGGCGATGGCGCGCTCGTATTGCGGCGCATAGTAAGCGGTCGCCTTGTACAGAAATTCGCAGGTCTCGCTCAGTACCAGGAAGCCGTGCGCGAAACCCGGCGGCACCCACAGCATGTGATGGCTTTCCGCCGTCAATTCGACCGCACACCATTTGCCGAAATTCGGCGAGCTCTTGCGGATATCGACCGCAACGTCGTAGACGCTGCCTTCGATTACCCGCACCAGTTTGCCCTGGGGCTCGACGAGCTGGTAATGCAGGCCGCGCAGCACGCCTTTTACCGAGCGCGAATGGTTGTCCTGCACGAAGTCGGCGCCGATGCCGGCTTTATCGAATTCGCGCCGGTTCCAGCTCTCGAAGAAAAAACCCCGCGCGTCGCCGAACACCGTGGGTTCGATGAGCTTGACTTCGGGTAGCGCGGTCGCGGTGATTTTCATTCAAAAGAAGCGCTCGTGCAGCAGGCTTAAAAGATACGCGCCGTACCCGCTGTTTTTTAGAGGCAATGCCAGGGCTTCGAGTTGCTTGGCGTCGATGTAACCCTGGCGATAGGCGATTTCCTCTGGGCAGGCCACTTTCAATCCCTGGCGCTTTTCGATGGTCTGGATGAATTGCGCAGCTTCCAGCAGGGACTCGTGGGTGCCGGTATCGAGCCAGGCGTGGCCGCGTCCCATCACCACCACGTCGAGCAGGCCGAGTTCGAGATAGCGCCGGTTAAGATCCGTGATTTCGAGCTCGTTTCTCGCCGAGGGCTTGAGGCTTCGCGCCAGCTCGACCACCCGGGAATCGTAAAAATACAGGCCCGTCACCGCGTAGCGCGAGCGCGGCTGCTTCGGTTTTTCCTCGAGGCTCACGGCACGGCCGGCGGCATCGAATTCCACCACGCCGTAACGCTGGGGATCGGTCACCGGGTAGGCAAACACGGTGGCGCCGCCGGTTTTATCGCTGGCGCGCCGCAGGTCTTTCGCCAGATCGTGGCCGTAAAAAATATTGTCGCCCAGCACCAGGGCGCAGGGTGAACTCTCGACAAAATCTGCGCCGATAATGAAAGCTTGTGCAATGCCCTCGGGATGCGGTTGTTCCGCATACGAAAGCTTGAGCCCCCAGCGGCTGCCGTTTCCCAGCAATTGCTCGAAGCGCGGCGTGTCCTGCGGCGTCGAAATCACCAGGATGTCGCGAATACCCGCCAGCATCAGCGTGGTAAGCGGGTAATAAATCATCGGCTTGTCGTACACCGGCAGCAACTGCTTGGAAACGGTGTGCGTGACCGGATACAAGCGGGTGCCCGAGCCGCCGGCGAGAATGATGCCTTTCATGTTGAGACTTTCACGTCACCGCTCCGGTAGTTGGTCGCAATCCAGTTGCGATAGTCGCCACTTTGCACTTGCCGCACCCAATCCTGGTGCTCGAGATACCAGGCGACGGTAAGGCGCAATCCTTCCTTGAAATTCACCCGCGGCTGCCAGCCGAGTTCGCGCCTGATCTTGCCGGCGTCGATCGCGTAACGCCGGTCGTGCCCCGGCCGGTCGGTGACAAACTTGATGAGCCGCGCGTGCGGCGCGCCGGCGGGGAGCGCCGAGTCGAGGAGACTGCACAGCGCAGTGACGACTTCGAGGTTGCTCAACTCGGCGTTGCCGCCCACGTTGTAGACCTCGCCGACGCGCCCGTGCGCCAGCACTTTTCGCAACGCCTCGCAATGATCGCTTACGTACAGCCAATCGCGGCGATTGGCGCCGTCGCCATACACCGGCAGCGGCCTGCCCTCGCCCGCCATCGCGATCATCAGGGGAATCAGCTTTTCCGGAAACTGCATCGGACCGTAATTGTTGGAGCAGTTGGTCGTGAGTACCGGCAGGCCGTACGTGTGATGCCAGGCGCGAACCAGGTGGTCCGATCCCGCTTTCGACGCCGAATAGGGGCTGTTAGGCTGGTATACCGAAGTTTCGGTGAAGGGCGCGGCTTCCGCCGTCAGCGAGCCGTAGACTTCGTCGGTCGAGACATGCAGTAAACGAAAACCGTTCCTGGCGTCGCCGGCAAGGCTCATCCAGTATTCCCTGACCGTTTCCAGCAGGTTGAAAGTGCCGACGAGATTGGTCTGGATGAATTGCGCCGGCCCGTGGATCGAGCGGTCGACGTGACTCTCGGCGGCAAAATTGAGCACGGCGCGCGGACGGGTTCGCGCGAGGAGCGCAGCCACCAGCACGCGATCGCCAATGTCGCCCGGCACCAGCTCGTAGCGCGCATCGTTTGCCAGCGTTGCCAGGTTGGCGGCGTTGCCGGCGTAGGTGAGCTTGTCGAGATTCACCACCGGCTCGTCATTGTCGGCGAGCCAGTCGAGGATGAAATTGGCGCCGATGAAGCCGGCACCGCCAGTGACCAGAATCAAGCCAGTCTCCTAAACACGATAGTAATCGCGATACCAGGTGACGAATTTTTTGATGCCGGCCGGCAAGGGCGTGGCCGGCATGAAGCCCACCGCCCGCTGCAGGTCCTGCGTGTCGGCGCAAGTCATGTGCACGTCGCCCGGCTGCATCGGCAACAGATTTTTTGCCGTCGTCCTGCCCACCGCGGCCTCGAGCGCGGCGATATAGTCCGACAGCTGAACCGGCTCGTGATTGCCGATGTTGTAAATGCGATAGGGCGCGTTGCTGGTCGCCGGATCGGGAGCCGCGGAATCGAACGCGGGATCGGGCGACGCCGGCTGATCGAGTATGCGCACCACGCCCTCGACCACGTCGTCGATGTACGTGAAATCGCGCTGCATGTCGCCGTGGTTGAAGACGTCGATGGGCCTGCTTTCGAATATCGCCTGCAGGAACAGGGTCGGCGACATGTCGGGCCGGCCCCAGGGTCCGTACACGGTGAAAAAGCGCAGCCCCGTCACCGGCAGCCGGAACAAATGGCTGTAGGCGTGCGCCATTAATTCGTTCGATTTCTTGGTCGCCGCATAGAGGCTGACGGGATGATCGACCGCCGCATGCTCCGAATACGGCAAGCGGGTATTGCCGCCATACACGCTGGAACTGCTGGCAAAGACCAGGTGCCCGACCCCGGCGTGCCGGCAGCCCTCGAGCACGTTGACGAAACCCAGCAGGTTGGCGCTGACGTAGGCATGCGGATCGATCAGCGAATACCGCACCCCGGGCTGCGCCGCCAGATGCACCACCGCGTCGAAGCCTTTTTGTCCCGCCTGGATTGCGAACAGCGCCTGTACCGCCTGCCGGTCAGCCAGATCGAGGCGCTGGAACTTGAAACCTGCAGGGCCGCCAAGCTTAAGCAGGCGTGCCTCCTTGAGGCCGACGTCATAGTAATCGCTGAGGTTGTCGATACCGGTCACGGCATCCCCGCGCGCGAGCAGGCGCTCGGTCACATGCATGCCGATGAAGCCGGCGCATCCCGTCACCAGCACTTTCATGAGGATGCATCCGCCTCGCGCAACTCGATGAGCTTGGCGTACTTGAGATAACTGTTGAGGCAACCGATCGAAATGTGGATGAGCCCCGGCACGCCGTCGAGAAAACCCAGCCGCAACACGTAGAACTTCAGGAAACGCAACAGCGGGCTCGCCAGCAGCCGCGCGACGCCGGCATGGCAACCTGCCGCGTGCAGGCGCTCCGCCTGCAGGCTGGTATAACGATTCTGTTTGTCGAGGTATTGTCTGAGCGAGGCCGCCGATTCATGCAGCAGGTCGCCGTCGAGTGTGCCGGTCGCGCCCTGGTGGAGCACCCGCTCGTGCACCCCGTCCTGGCTCCACGCCGCATGCCGGCGGTCGAACAGCCGCAAACTCCAGTCGGGATAGCCTTCGCCGTGGCGCAGCCAGCGCCCGAGAAAGCGGTTGCAGCGCGCCATGCGGTAGGCAGTGGCCGAAGGCGCCGCGAGCGCGGCGGCGATGCTTGCCGCCAGCGCGGGACTCACCCGTTCGTCGGCATCGACGCACAGCACCCAGTCGTATTTGGCCTGCTCCACCGCCAGCTGCTTTTGCGGCCCGAACCCGCGCCAGGGCGCCTCGACCACGCGTGCGCTGCCTTGTTCCGCGACCGATCGCGTATCGTCGCTGCTGCCGGAATCGACCACCACGATGTCCTCGGCAAAGGCGACGCTCGCCAGGCAGGCGCCGAGTTCGCCTGCGGCATTGAGCGTGATGATCGCCACCGAAAGAGGAATCTTGGCCAAGGTTGTGTTTAACGCGCTGGTGGAGGCCGATGCTGTATACCGCTTGCGACCATGCCGACTGGGAATTCGCCCGGAAAATTCCGGCTTGAATACCCGCTGAATTCTTTATAATCCAGAAAAATCCGTATTTTACGCGCATTCACCTGGCGCGACCAATGCAACCTCCGCGCAAAGCCCGGGCTCCGGCCATCCTGCTCGTCAAGACTTCGTCCATGGGCGATGTGGTACACGCGCTGCCGGCGATCAGCGATCTGGCACATCACCTGCCCGACGCCAGCATCGACTGGATGGTGGAAGACGCATTCGCAGATTTGCCGCGCCTGCATCCTGCGATCCGGAATGTCATCCCGGTCGCCATGCGGCGCTGGCGTCAGGCGCCGTGGTCAGAGGCCGCGCGCGTGGAGTTCGCCAGGTTTCGCACCGCGTTGCGCTGGCAGGTCTATGACGTCGTGATCGATGCGCAGGGACTGCTGAAAAGCGCCCTGCTCGCGCGCTTCGCGCACGGCGAGCACGCGGGACAAGGCTTCGGCTATGCGCGCGAGCCGCTCGCCGCGCTGTTCTATCGCAGCCGCGTAGCGGTGCCGTGGACCCTGCCGGCCATCGCAGCGAACCGCGCGATCGTCGCCGCCGCGGTGGGCTTTACCGACTTGTCGGCAAGCGTCCCCGACTACGGGCTCAACCCGGCCGCGCTCGACGCCGCCTGGTTGCCGCAACAGCCTTACGCGGTGTTATTGCATGCGGCGAGCAACCAGATCAAGTTGTGGGCCGATAATCATTGGCTCGAAATTGGCCGCTATCTTCACGGGCGCGGTCTCAACTGCGTGCTGCCCGGCGGCACGGCGGACGAGCGGGCTCATGCGGATAAACTTGCGGCGGGGATTCCGGGTGCGGTGGCCGCGCCGGCCTTGCGGCTTGGTGAAGCCGCGGGCCTCCTTAAAGCGGCGCGGCTGGTGATCGGCGTCGACTCCGGTCTCACGCACCTGGCGGCTGCGGTCGGGACGCCGGCGATTGCCCTGTTCAGCGCTTCCGATCCTTCGCGCACCGGTGTGGTCGCGATGCAGGATTGCAAGGCCCGCAACCTCGGCAAGGATGGCGAGCCGCCCGCGCCGGCGCTGGTCATCGCAACCGCCGACGAGTTCCTGGCGTGATGCGCGCCGTCTATGTATTTTTGTCATGGCTGCTGCCGCCGTTTGCCTGCCTGCGCCTCCTGTGGCGCGCGCGGCGCGAGCCCAGGTATCTCGAGCACCTCGGCGAGCGTTTCGGCCATTACGAGGTCGCGCCGACCGCGCCGATTATATGGCTGCACGCCGTGTCCCTCGGCGAAACGCGCGGCGCCGAACCTCTCGTCAAGGCGCTCATTGCGCAATACCCCGGGCACAGCATCCTGCTGACCCACATGACACCCACCGGGCGCGAAGCCGGGCAGGCGCTATACGGCGCCACGGTCGCGCAGGCATACCTCCCCTACGATTATCCGGCGGCGGTCGCGCGCTTCCTCGAACATTTCGCGCCGCGCGTGGGCATCGTGATGGAAACCGAGATCTGGCCCAACCTCATTCACGCCTGCCACCGCCGCAAGCTGCCGCTGCTCCTGGCCAATGCGCGCCTATCCGAGCGCTCGGCGCGAGGCTATGGACGATTTCCCGGTTTCAGCCGCGCCGTGCTAAACGAGCTTGCAGTCATCGTCGCGCAAACCGAATCGGACGCCGTGCGATTCCGCAAGCTCGGCGCGATCGCCGTCGAGGTTGCGGGCAATATCAAGTTCGACATCGAGCCGCCCGCGAGCCAGCTTGCGCTGGGCGCAGCGTTTCGCACCGGGTATGGCGCACGGCCGGTGCTGCTGGCGGCGAGCACACGCGAAGGCGAAGAAGAGCTGCTGCTCGATGTCCTCTCCGCCATGCCGCAGGCGGACCTGCTGCTGGTGATGGTGCCGCGGCATCCCCAGCGTTTCGACGAAGTGGCAAAGCTGGTGCACTCGCGCGGCCTCGCCATGCAACGGCGCAGCGAGAAACGCGGCGTCGCGGCGGATACCAGGGTATTACTCGGCGACAGCCTGGGCGAATTATTCGCCTATTACCGCGCGGCGGACCTGGCGTTCGTCGGCGGCAGCCTGGTGCCCTGGGGCGGGCATAACCTGATCGAGGCATGCGCCGTCGGCACCCCGGTCATCATCGGCCCTTACACCATGAATTTTGCGGAAGCCACCGAGAGCGCAGTGGCCTGCGGCGCGGCGCTGCGGGTTGGCGACGCCGCGGAACTTGCGCGCAGCGCGGCGGCGCTGCTGGATGATGCGGCCCGGCGTCAGGTCATGCACGAACACGCGCTGGAATTCGCCCGGCAACACCGGGGCGCGACGCAGCGCACGCTCGAAATTATTTCGCGAGCAATGAGTTGACCTTCTGCACGTCGTCGTCGCCCAGGATGCCGGCGGCATTGCGCAGCTTGAGCCCGGCCATGATGGTGTCGTAAATAGCCTTGGATAAATCACGTTTGGTTTGATACAGCTGCTGCTGGGCGTTCAACACGTCGATGTTGATGCGCACGCCAACCTCATAACCCAGTTTGTTCGAATCGAGCGAGCTCTGGCTCGATACCAGCGCCTGCTCCAGGGCTTTGACCTGCGCGATGCCGTTGGTCACACCGAGATAATTCTGGCGCGCGGAAAGCGCCGCGGTTCGGCGCGCATTTTCGAGATCCTCCTGCGCTTTGTCGCGCAGGGCGACGGCCTGCTTCACCTGCGAATTGACGAGACCGCCGGAAAAGATCGGGATATTGAGTTGCAGGCCGATTTGCCGGTTGTAAACGTCGGTGGGCGGGCTGCCAAGAATGCCCACGGTGCCTACGCTGTTTGATTGCCTGCCATCGGCGCCTATCAGGTTCAGTGTCGGCAGGTGGGCAGCCCGGAAGCGGCCGACCTCGCCGGCGGCCACTTCGACTCCCGCCAGCTGGCTTTGCACCAGCAGGTTGCCGCTTTCCGCCGCATCCACCCACTTGTCCATGTTGCTCGGCTCGGGTGAAGTCAGCACGGCGCCGGGCTTGAGCGGCGCAAGCTCGCGCGGCAGGATGCCGATGATCTGGCGCAGTGTCTGTTTCTTGATCTCGAGATCGCTCTCGCCCGCGATTTCCTGCGACACCACCAGGTCGTAGCGCGACTGGGATTCGTGGGTATCGACGATGGTCGCGGTGCCGACTTCGAAATTGCGTTTGGCCGATGCGAGCTGCTCGGCGTTGGCGGATTTCTGCGCACGGATGGTCTCGAGACTGTCCTGCGACGCCAGCACATCGAAATAGGCTTGCGCCACTCTCACTACGAGGTCCTGCGCGGCCTGCCCGAACGTGGCTTCGGCCTGCGCAATCTTGTAGCCTGCTTCCTTGTAGAACTTGTAAGCCTGCCAGTTGAACAAGGGCTGGGTGAGTTGAATGTTATAGCCCCAGTTATTGCCGTTGAGGTTGTAATACCCAGGTGGATACCCAAGGCTGTTTTCGCGTATGCCCTCGAGGTAGCGGTTCTCCTGCGTAGTCCCGGTCGCGGTGATGGTAGGCAGCATCCCGGCACGAGCCTGGGGCAGCGCCTCGAGACCGGCGTCGCGCGTGTAACGCGCCGATCCATAAACCGGATCGCTCGAAAGGGCCTCGTGGTAGGCCTGCAGCAGATCCACGGCGTGGGCCGCGGGCATGGCGAACAATCCGCCCAGCAAAAATACTAGCTTCTTCATTTTCTCCCTGACTGTGAAAACTGCTCAGTAACGCGCGAGGGTGGGGTCGACCGTGCGCGACCAGGCGTCCAGCCCGCCCGCAAGGTTGAACACCTCGCCAAATCCGTTGCGCTCGAGAAACATCGCGACCTGCTGGCTGCGGCTGCCGTGATGGCAGATCACCACGTGCGCCGCTGCCGCTTGCAGTTCAGCGAGCCGCGCCGGCACGGTTTGCATCGGCATCGGCAACGCCTGCGGCAGATGGCAGGTGCCAAATTCCCAGGGCTCGCGCACGTCGAGCAGCACCGGGGCCGGCTTCGAGGCGTCGTCGAGCCAGTCCTTCAGTTGTTGAGGACTCAGTTGCTGCATAACGAAGGTCAAAAAACGAAGCGCTCTGGCTGCGCGGCGTTGCTCAGCGCCGGCACGCTGGTTTCGAACAGGTTGACGCTGCGATATTCGCCGGCTACCGCGCAATTGATGAGCTGGGCTTCCATCACCGGCGCGTCGCCGACAATGGCGAACATGCGGCCGCCCGGCTTGAGTTGCGCGAGCAATTCGTCGGGCAGCACCGGGGTGGAAGCCGTCAATACGATAATGTCGTAAGGCGCATGCGCCGCCCAGCCGCGCGCCGCATCACCGAGTTCGACCGCCACGTTGCGCAGACCCTGGTTGCGCAGGTTGTTTTCCCCCATTTGCTTGAGTTCCGGACGGATTTCAACGCTGACGACGTGCTTGGCCATGCTCGCCAGCAGGGCCGCGAGATAGCCGCTGCCGGTACCGACCTCGAGTACGCTGTCGCCGGGGCGCGGCGCCACTTCCTGCAATATGCGCGCCTCGACCTTGGGCGCTAGCATCGCCTGGCCGTAACCCAGCGGAATTTCCAGGTCGGCGAAGGCCAGCGAACGCCAGGCACGCGGCACGAATTCCTCGCGCTTGATCGACATCAGCAAGTCGAGCACGTTCTGGTCAAGCACCTCCCAGGTGCGGATTTGCTGCTCGACCATGTTAAACCGGGCTTTTTCCGTGTTCATCGCCTTGGCTTTCGACTGCAACTTAATGTGCAGAAAGGTTTTATTCGAATTTCGCAACCCATTTTGTAATCCTTGTACGTGGACCTTTTCCCCGGTTGCGATGGGTGTAAATTATAACAAATCGACCCCGCCGAACCCCCCGATGCGACGAAACGCCATTCTTGTGGAGCGGCCAGCAGCCAGCGGGAATGAAATGCAGCCCACCCGCCGGTGCGGCGGCATTAACGCTCCACGGAACCCTGCCGCGGGTATGTAAATTGGACGTATCGGGCCGGAGTTTGGATTTTACGCGACAGATTTTACGCGGGCGGATCTTACGCGCCCCAATTGCGCCGCACCCGCCGGGATGGGGCTGCCGCGACAGCCGGCATCATGCAGGCTACAATAAGCTTACACGTTAGGGGTCCTGGCTTGGTCGGCCGGGTGAGAGAGTCCCTTCGAACCTGATGCGGATAATGCCGCCGCAGGGAAGCGTGGCGCTGGTGCAACTCTACCCGCCTTGCGCTTCCTCGACGCTACTTTGAGGAGCCATCATGAACGCCAGCGATAAATTCATCGCCAAAGACGCTGAAGTCGATGCGGCCGCGGTCAAGCCGCTGCCTAACTCGCGCAAGGTTTTTGTACAGGGCTCGCGGCCCGACATCCGGGTGCCGATGCGCGAAATCACCCAGTCCGATACTCCCGCGGCGATGGGCGCGGAACGCAACCCGCCGATATTCGTCTACGACACCTCCGGTCCGTATACCGATCCAGCGGCCGCGATCGACGTCCGCCGCGGCTTGCCGGCGCTGCGCGCGAATTGGATCGAGGAGCGCGAGGACAGCGAATCGCTCGCCGGTCTCACCTCCCGCTACGGCCGCGAACGCGCCGCCGATCCAGGGCTCGCGTCGCTGCGATTCGATCTCACGCGCCGGCCGCGCCGGGCGAAGTCCGGCTGCAACGTCTCGCAAATGCATTACGCGAAGCGCGGCATCGTCACCCCGGAAATGGAATTCATCGCGATTCGCGAAACCCAGCGCCGCGACAACCTTTCGGAGTTGCTGCTCCGCCAGCATCCCGGCGAATCCTTCGGCGCGGCGATCCCGCCGGAAATCACGCCGGAATTCGTTAGATCCGAAGTTGCGCGCGGCCGCGCGATTATTCCCGCCAACATCAACCATCCGGAAACCGAGCCGATGATCATCGGCCGCAATTTCCTGGTCAAGATCAACGCCAATATCGGCAACTCGGCGCTGTCGTCCAGCATTTCGGAAGAAGTCGAGAAAATGACCTGGGCCATACGCTGGGGCGGCGACACGGTGATGGATTTGTCCACCGGCAAGAACATCCACGAAACCCGCGAATGGATTATCCGCAACAGCCCGGTGCCGATCGGCACCGTGCCGATTTACCAGGCGCTGGAAAAAGTCGACGGCAAGGCCGAAGAACTCACGTGGGAAATGTACCGCGACACGCTGATCGAGCAGGCCGAGCAGGGCGTGGACTACTTCACCATCCACGCCGGGGTGCGTCTGCCGTTTATTCCGATGACCGCCAAACGCATGACCGGCATTGTGTCGCGGGGAGGCTCGATCATGGCGAAGTGGTGTCTCGCGCACCACAAGGAAAGTTTCCTGTATACGCACTTCGAGGACATCTGCGAAATCATGAACGCGTACGACGTGAGCTTTTCGCTGGGCGACGGCCTGCGTCCCGGCTCCGGCTACGACGCCAACGACGAAGCGCAGATCGCGGAACTCAAGACCCTCGGCGAGCTCACCGACGTCGCGTGGAAGCACGACGTGCAGGTGATGATCGAAGGCCCGGGCCACGTGCCGATGCAGCTCATTCGCGAGAACATGGAGCTGCAATTGAAATACTGCAAGGAGGCGCCGTTCTACACCCTGGGACCGCTCACCACCGACATCGCGCCGGGTTACGACCACATCACCTCCGCGATCGGCGCCGCCATGATCGGCTGGTACGGCACCGCCATGCTTTGTTATGTGACACCCAAGGAGCACCTGGGACTGCCCGACAAGAACGACGTCAAGGACGGCATCATGGCGTACAAGATCGCGGCGCACGCGGCGGACCTCGCCAAGGGCCACCCCGGCGCGCAGATTCGCGACAACGCTTTGTCGAAAGCAAGGTTCGAATTCCGCTGGGATGACCAGTTCAACCTCGGCCTCGATCCGGACAAGGCGCGCGAATTCCACGACGAGACGCTGCCGCAGGAAGGCGCCAAGCTCGCGCACTTCTGCTCCATGTGCGGGCCGCACTTCTGCTCCATGAAAATCACCCAGGACGTGCGCGACTACGCGGCGAAACAAGGCGTGGACGAGCAAGCCGCGTTGCAGCAGGGGATGCAACAGAAGGCCGTGGAGTTTGTAAAAGGCGGCGCCGAACTTTACCGCAAAGCCTGACCCACGGCTTCAGGAACTCTTTTTGGACACCGCACTTCTCATCAAGGCGCTGATCCTCGGCATTGTCGAGGGCATTACGGAATTCCTGCCGATTTCCTCCACCGGGCACCTCATCATCGCCGAGCAGTTGCTCCATTTCGACGACGAGAAGGGCAAGGTGTTCGAAATCGTGATCCAGTTCCCGGCCATTCTCGCCGTGTGCTGGGAATACCGCGAGCGCCTCCTGCGAACCGCCGCCGGCCTCGTGCGCGAGGTCGGCGCGCAAAGGTTTGTGCTGCACCTGTTCATCGCCTTCCTGCCGGCCGCCGTGCTCGGCCTGCTGTTCCACAGCCGGATAACGGCCACCTTGTTCCACCCGGTACCGGTGGCGATCGCGTTCATCGTCGGCGGCGTGGTGATCCTGTGGATCGAGCGCAGGAAGCACACTGTCCGCATCGACAACGTCGACGCCATGGGCTGGAAGGATGCGTTGAAAATCGGTTTCGCCCAGGCGCTTTCCTTGATCCCGGGCACTTCGCGTTCCGGCGCCACCATCATGGGCGGCTTGTTTTTCGGCTTGTCGAGACAGGCGGCGACCGAGTTTTCATTTTTCCTCGCCATTCCCACCATGTTCGCCGCGACCGGCTACGAGCTCTTCAAGAACCGCGACCTCTTGTCGTCCGCCGATTTGCCGGTATTCGCGGTCGGCGGCGTTGCATCTTTCGTTTGCGCGCTCATCGCCGTCAAGGGCTTGCTGCGTTTCATCAGCAGCCACGATTTTTCCGCTTTTGCGTGGTACCGCATCGTGTTCGGCGCGCTGGTGCTGTCTGCGGCATACTTCGGCGTCTTGAACTGGTCCCAGGGGTGAGCACCATGTTGCCTATGTTGCGTATGGCAATTATCTTGACGCTGACGGTGTTTGCCGTTGCCGCCATGGCGGAAGACGCCAAGACCGAAGAGAATAAGCCGCCGCTGGTGCTCGAGGCCGGTAAATATTCCTATACCTTTGCCCAGCCCGCCGGTTGGGGTGCCTCCGCCGAGGAAGCGCAGCGCCTTAAAGTGCCCCTGATGCTGTACCCGGAAGGCCGCAGCTTCACCCAGACCGGTTCCATCGTCTTCATCGACGAATACTGCAAAACGCCCTGCCAGGACCTCGCGCAACCGGTGCGCAGTATCCTGGCATTCGCCAACACGCGCGATCCCCAGAGCAAGGCCCAATCCTTGCCGGCGATGCGTACCAAGGACGGCTCGCCAATCGAACTCAAGGTGATCGACAGCACGGTCAACCAGCGCCCGGTCAGGGAGGCTTTCGCTTTCATCCAGAACCCCGGCTCAACCCTGGTGATGGCGAGGCTTGCGGTGGGCGACGTCGCTTCCTGGGACAAGGATTTCAAGGCGTTTGCGTCGGCGCTTTCGAGCTTCCAGTTCTTCGACTGCTCATCCGACAAGGCGCGGGGGTCGGGCATGTGCGGCCCTGAGCCGGAAGTCGAAATCCATCCGAATTCGTTCGACGGCCGCGCATTCGCGGCCAGGCAACTCTACAAAACGCCGGATGGCGAACGCTACCGGCAGCTCGTCAACCGTTACCTCGCCGCCTATCATTCGCGAACCATGCGGCAATGCTTCGACGCCACGGCGGATCCGTGGACCGCGAATTTCGAGCTCATCGGCTTTGTCCGCACTTCGGGAGCCGTGATCAGCGTGGTGGTGCAACCCGAGACCAACATCGCCAAGTGTTTCGCCACGGGGCTCCTCAACAGCCTGTTTCCGGCGCCGCCCAAGTTGGAAGAAGGGGATCTCTACCCGATCTATCTGGAAGTCAGGCTGCAGCCTTAGTCCGACTTCGCGGCGCGTGTCTCACGTATGCTGATTTATCTCCACGGCTTCAAGAGCGGCCCAGCTTCGATCAAGGCATCCCGGCTCAGACAGCACATGGAGCTACGCGGCCACGCCGCGCTTTACGATTGCCCGCAACTGCCGCACGAACCCGCGGCGGCGATTGCGCTCGTCGAGAAGCGCATCCGCGCCAGCCGCACGCCGGTGACGCTTGTCGGCAGCTCGCTCGGCGGCTATTACGCAACCTGGCTCGCCGAGCAATACGGGCTCAAGGCGGTGATGGTGAATCCCGCGGTCGCGGCGTCAATGTCGTTGCGCGATTACGTGGGAACCCAGCAGAACATGTATTCGGGCGAAGTGTTCGAATTCACCGAAGCGCACGTCACCCAGCTCGAAGCCATCGAAGTCGGAACCATCGGCCGGCCTTCGCAGTATCTGCTGCTGGTCGAGACCGGCGACGAGGTCCTGGACTACCGGATGGCGGTGGCGAAATACCGGGGCGCGCGCCAGATCGTGCACGAGGGCGGCGACCACAGCTTCACTCGCTTTGCCGATTATCTCGATACCATTTTGGAGTTTGCCGGGATCGCCACCTGACGCGGGCTGCGCTCGCGGAATCTGAGGCGTCCGATATTTTCCCGCGCAGCATGTCCGATTTTTTTCAGACGCAATGACTGCTATCGATCCGAAGTTGGCGCCGATGGTGCCAAAATCAGTCGCCATCGATTCCCAATAAGTGGGCTTCAACTTGGAGAGATCTGGAAACGCCCCCGCAGACGGTTGGCACCCCTAAGGGGAGTCAGGGACTCAAATTTCGAAACCTCACGCGATTAAACGGCAACGTCAGCAAACCAGGATATATGTTCGTCACCGTACAGAGCGTTTGCCGGTAAGAACTTAGTATCCAAACTCTAAGTTTGCCTGACGGGGGGCTGTTGGGCAAAGTGCAGACTGGCATGGGTGATCAACCCGTCGGCGCGGGCGAATGCGGATGGATAAAGGGAAATTTTCTCCAACCGCGGTCCCTTGCTTACATCCGAGCCCATGTCTCGCCTTAGCTGCTTAAAGAGCCCGGTCAGTAGACTTTCGCATCCAGCGATACTTCCAGGAAAGCCACGCCGATGTCCGATCACAAGCCCTTGGCTCGACAAAAAGCGCTGGTGACCGGCGCCAACTCCGGCATCGGCAAGGATGTCGCGATCGCTCTCGGACGGGCGGGCGCCGCCGTCATGGTGAATTATGTCGAAGGCGATGACGCCGCGAACGCGGTAGTCGACGAAATCTGCGGCGCCGGCGGCGAGGCCGTCGCGCACAAGGCCGATATTTCGGCCGAAGACCAGGTGGGGAAAATGTTCGAGCGCGCCGTCAGCGAGTTCGGCACCGTCGATATTCTCATCAACAATGCCGGCCTGCAACGCGATTCCGCGTTCGCGGAGATGACCCTGGAAATGTGGGAAAAGGTCATCGGCGTCAATCTGACCGGACAGTTTCTCTGCGCGCGGGCTGCAACGCGCGAATTTCTGCGTCGCGGTGTCGTTCCATCCGTGTCACGCGCCGCCGGCAAGATCATCTGCATGAGTTCCGTGCACCAGGTAATACCATGGGCGGGGCACGCCAACTACGCCAGCTCGAAGGGTGGCATCAAAATGCTGATGGAGACCATGGCGCAGGAGCTGGCGCCCAAGGGCATCCGCGTCAATGGCATTGCGCCGGGCGCAATCAAGACGCCGATCAATACCTCGGCGTGGGACACGCCGGAAGCCCTCAAGAGCCTGTTGACGCTGATACCTTACGGGCGGATCGGGCTGCCCGAGGATATCGCGCGGGCGGCGGTGTGGCTGGCCTCCGACGACTCCGATTACGTGGTCGGCACCACCTTATTTGTCGACGGCGGCATGACGCTCTATCCGGGCTTTGCGACCGGCGGCTAGCGCAAAACGCGGTTGCAGCGCGGGAACAAGACCCCGCGCGAAGCCGTTTTTGGCTGGCAGGGGACAGGCGCGGTAACCTTGCCGGCAACATCCACTGGCATTAACCACGCCCGCTTCCTAGATCAATTGGTGCTGGTTTTGCGTGGTTCGGGAGACCTCCGATGGTCCCTAGAAATGTTTTTGCCATCGTTTTCGGCGCGGCGCTGCTGGCATCCGCCGGCCCGGCGT
>Ga0181537_10001246_pt1 | contig 23689 bp, 23 predicted proteins | sample PEATcosm2014_Bin_39_FD_119765 | JGI IMG/M metagenome (GOLD analysis project Ga0181537, IMG submission 119765) | Peatland microbial communities from MTU Mesocosm Facility, Houghton, MI, USA - PEATcosm2014_Bin23_10_metaG | ecosystem: Environmental > Terrestrial > Soil > Wetlands > Peat | place... | reverse complement strand
TCTCGGTGACGATTCGGTGCGCGGCTTTATCGAAGCGGCCAACCCGGCGGCGCTCACCGAGATCCGCCAGCGCTTTGCCGAGGCCATCGAACGCGGTCTGTGGCTGCCCAAGCGCAACAGCACCCGCGAGGCGCTGGCGACATGAGCGATTCTGATATCAACGCGCTGCATCGCGAGAAGATGGCCCGCCGCAAGGCGGCGCGTGACCGCGTGCTCGCGACGAAGACCGAAGAACGCGGCCTCCTGATCGTCCACACCGGGACCGGCAAGGGCAAATCTACCGCCGCGTTCGGCATGGTGCTGCGCTGCATCGGCCATGGCATGCGGGTCGGTGTCGTGCAATTCGTCAAGGGCGCCTGGGGCACCGGCGAGCGCGACGTGCTGGCGAAATTTCCCGAGCTGGTGACCTGCCGCGCGATGGGCGAGGGCTTCACCTGGGACACCCAGGACCGCGAGCGCGACATCGCCGCCGCGCGCGCAGCTTGGGACATGGCGAAGGGCATGATCGCCGACCCCAGCTACAGCCTAGTGCTGCTCGACGAGCTCAACATCGTGCTGCGCTACGATTACCTGCCGCTCGACGAAGTGCTCGACGCGTTGAAGGCCAAGCCGCGCGACCTGCATGTGATTGTGACGGGCCGCAACGCCAAGCCCGAACTGATCGAACTGGCCGATCTCGTCACCGAGATGACGATGGTCAAACACCCCTTCCGTAGCGGCGTCAAAGCGCAAAAGGGGATCGAGTTTTGAGGGCCGACCTCCCTCGGGCGCTGATGATCCAGGGCACCGGGTCGGATGTCGGCAAGTCACTGATCGTCGCCGGGTTGTGCCGCGCGTTCACCCGGCGCGGCCTCAAGGTGCGGCCGTTCAAACCGCAGAACATGTCGAACAACGCCGCGGTCACCGCGGATGGCGGCGAGATCGGCCGCGCCCAGGCCTTGCAGGCCCGCGCCTGCGGTGTCGCCCCGATCACCGACATGAACCCGGTCCTGCTAAAGCCGCAAGCCGGCCACTCGGCGCAGATCATTCTGTGCGGGAGGGTGCTGCGCAACGCGGCGGCGCGCGAATACCGCGCGCTCGCGCCGTCGCTGCTGCCCACCGTGCTCGACGCGTTCGAGCGCAACGCGGCGAATGCCGACCTCGTCCTGGTCGAGGGCGCCGGCAGCCCGGCCGAGATCAATCTGCGCCCCGGCGACATCGCCAATATGGGTTTCGCCGAAGCGGCCGATATGCCGGTCGCGCTGATCGGCGACATCGACCGCGGCGGGGTCATCGCCCAGCTTGTCGGGACCCACGCGCTGCTCTCCGCCGCCGAGCGGGCGCGGCTCGCGGGGTATATCGTCAACAAATTCCGCGGCGACCCGCGCCTCTTCGACGCCGGCATCACCGCGATCGGCGAGCGCATCGGGCTGCGCTGTTTTGGCGTCGTGCCGTGGTTCGCCCCCGCGCATCTGCTGCCCGCGGAAGATACAATGGCTTTGGCGGCCCCCAGCCCGAACCTTCCCCCGCGAGCGGGGGAGGGTTGGGGCGGGGGCACGCGCATCAAAATCGCCGTTCCGCTCCTGCCGCATATCGCCAATTTTGACGATCTCGACCCGTTGCGCGCCGAACCGCAGGTCGAACTCGTCCTGGTCCGTGCCGGCAGCCCGCTGCCCGGTGACGCGGCGCTGATCATCCTGCCGGGCTCAAAAGCCACGCTTGCCGATCTGGCCGCCTTGCGCCGGGAGGGCTGGGACATCGATATCCTCGCCCATCGCCGCCACGGCGGGCAGGTGCTCGGGATTTGCGGCGGCTATCAGATGCTCGGGCGCGGCATTGCCGACCCGGCCGGGCTTGAGGGCCCGGCTGGGTCCGCTCCGGGCCTTGGGCTTCTGGACATCGACACGGTGCTCGACAACCGCAAACGCCTTGGCCTCGTAAGCGGTGCCGAATGCGCCAGCGCCAGCCCGGTCTGCGGCTACGAGATGCATCTCGGCGTCACGACCGGTGAAGGCCTCACCCAACCCATGCTGCAACTTGGAGAACGCGCGGACGGCGCGGTCAGCGCCGATGGCAAGGTCGCCGGCTGCTATCTCCACGGCCTCTTCGCGAGCGACGCGTTTCGCCGCGCCTTTCTCGCCCGGCTCGGCGCGGCACCGAGCAACCTCGCCTACGAGACGATGGTTAACGACACGCTCGACACGCTCGCCGACCATCTGGCCGCCAGCCTCGACCTCGATGCGATCCTCGCCGCCGCTCGGCCGCTGCGCTTCACCAAGGCCGCATGAAATGCCGCGCGCCCCATGCCCCGATCACCATCCCCGACAGCAGCAGGCAGGCCCGGAAATACAGCCGCAGCGCGCGATTGATATCGGTCACCGTCACGATCGGCGTGCCGTCGCCAAGAAACGGGTCCTCGACAATGTGGTCGAGATAATGCCGCGGCCCGGCGAGCGCGACGCCAAGCGCTCCGGCCATCGCCGCCTCCGGCCAGCCGGCATTCGGCGAATGATGCTTGCGCCCGTCGCGCAACATGGTCCAGGCGGCCGCGCCGGCCGACGTCTCGCTATCAAAAAATGCCGCGGCGGCGAGCAGCAGCCCGGAAATCGGCGCCGGCACCAGGTTCAGCACATCGTCGAGCCGCGCGGCGGCCCAGCCAAAGGCACGGTAGCGCTCGCTCTTGTGGCCGATCATGCTGTCGAGCGTGTTCGCCATCTTGTAGGCGAAGAGGCCCGGCAGCCCGAGCACGACATACCAGAAGGCCGGCGCCACGACGCCGTCGCTAAAATTCTCGGCCAGGCTCTCGATCGCCGCGCGCGCGATGCCCGGCCCGTCGAGGCTCTGCGGGTCGCGGCCGACGATATGGCTGACCGCCGACCGGCCGCCGGCGAGCCCGCCGTGGAGCAGCCCCAAAGAGACCGCGGCGACATGGTCGAAAAGGCTGCGCTGCGCCAGCAGGACCGCGATCGCAAAGGCCTCGACGATCGCGCCCAGAAGGCTCGTGCGGCAGAGTTCACGCAGTCCCCAACCCAGCGCCGCCGCAGCGCCGACCAGCACGATGACGGTCAGCACGCCGCGCACGCGCCGCACGGCAAAGCTCCGCTTCGGCCGGTTGAGATGGCGCTCGCACCACGAAATGGCGCGGCCGGCAACCGCCACGGGATGGGGCAGTGCGCGAAACAGCGCGCCCATCTCGCCAAACAGCGCATCGACGACGAGGCCGGCGTAGAGCAGCAGCAGCGGATCGTGAAGACCGGGCAACGTCATCGCCCCGCAAGATGCGGCGGCGTCATCGCGACTAAAAGGGGGACAAGCAAAAGATGACCAAAACAGGCGTGCTGATCTGCGGGCATGGCAGCCGCGATGACGAGGCGGTGCGCGAATTCGAATTGCTGGCCGCGGCGCTGCGTCCGCGTTTTCCGGATTACGATTTCGCCACCGGCTATCTGGAATTCGCTCGGCCCAACATCCGCGACGGGCTCGCCGCGCTCGTGGAGCGCGGCGCCCAGCGCATCTATGCCGTGCCGGGAATGCTGTTCGCCGCGAGCCACGTCAAGAACGATCTGCCCTGGGAAATGAACAGCTTTACCGCCGAACATCCTGGGATCGATGTGCGCCTCGGCCGCGACCTCGCGATCGACGTCAAGTTGATCAACGCCGCCGCCGACCGCATCGCCGCCGCGGCGCCGGGCGACCGCTCCGACAGCCTGCTCGTCGTCGTCGGGCGCGGCACCAATGACCCCGACGCCAACTCGAACATCGCGAAAATCGCCCGCATGCTGTGGGAAGGGCTCGGCTTTGGCTGGGCCGAGACGGCATTTAGCGGCGTCGCCCAGCCACGCGTCGATGCCGCGCTCGACCGCGCGGCACGCATGGGATTTCGCCGCATCGTCGTCTTCCCGTATTTCCTGTTCACCGGCGTGCTGGTCAAACGCATCTACGGCGCGACCGACGAGGCCGCTTTGCGCCACCGCGAGGTCGAGTTCGTCAAGGCGGGGTATCTGCGCGACCATCCGCTCTTGCTCGACGCCTTTGTCGAACGCGTCGCTGAGATCGCCGAAGGCAACCCGGTCATGAACTGTCAGCTCTGCAAATACCGCACGCAAATCGTCGGCTACGAGCACGATGCCGGCGCGCCGCAACAGGCGCACCATCACCATGTCCGCGGCGGCGACGGGCACCACCACCATCACGATCACGATCATTCGTCTTCTCCCCCGCAAGCCGCGAAGGTCTAGTTGCGGCCTGTCGCGGCACTCCCATCCCGCCGCTCCTTCGCTTGCGGGGGAGTGAGCGTCCCTGTATCCCTCTCCCTCCTTGCGTCCGTTGCGCAGAGAGGGATCGGAGGCTGAGGGCTAATATTGTGCTGGCGACGAGCGATGCGCTTTTTGACACCTACCTGATCGTCGATTGGAGCGCCGCGCGCACCCCGAAAACCGGGCGCGACAGCATCTGGATTTGCCGCCACGCGCCCGACGGTGAAACCGTCGTCAACCCGCCGACCCGACACGCGGCGCGCGTGCTGCTGACCGAGATGCTGCTGGAGGCGATGGATCGCGGCGAGCGGGTGCTGGCCGGGTTCGATTTCCCGTTCGGTTATCCCGCCGGGTTCGCGGCTCGGCTCGGGATCGAGGGTACGCCATGGCGCGCGACCTGGAATGAGATCGCCCGCCTCGTCGATGACCGCGACGACAACCACAACAACCGGTTCGAGGTTGCCGCCGGGTTGAACCAGCGCGTGTCCGGCGGCGCCTTTCCGTTTTGGGGCCGGCCGGTGCGCATGGCGAGCGATTTTCTCGGCCCCAAACACCACAGACGCCATGTCGAGGACGGTCTCCTTGAAAAGCGGCTGATCGACGAATGGATGGTTGGCGCGCAACCATGCTGGAAGCTGATCGGCGCCGGCTCGGTCGGCGGCCAGGTGCTGACCGGTATCCCGGTGGTGCGGGCCTTGCGCGACGACCCGCGCTGGGCCGACCGCGCGCGCATCTGGCCGTTCGAGACCGGGCTCGGCCTCACGGACGAGGCGCGTATCGTCTTCGCCGAGGTCTGGCCGTCGTGGTGGAAGGTCTGCCCGAAGCTCGGACCGCCAAACGACAAGGCGCAGGTGCGCACGGTCGCGCGCATCTTCGCGGCCAGTGACCGCGCCGGCACGCTGGCCGCTTGGTTCTCCCCACCGATCGGCGACGCCGACCCCGGCCAGATCATCAGCGAAGAGGCGTGGACGCTGGGGGTCATGATACCCAGGGTGCGCGCGACAAAGCCACGGCGACCAGCTCCTCAGCCCCTCCCTTTCCCCGCCGGCGGGAAGAGGGAGGGGCCCGCGCATAGCACGGCAGGGTGAGGGCAGTGTCGCGCTACACCTACCTTCGCGATCCGGCTGAAATCTATCAGCGCTCCTTTGCGCTAATAGAGGCGGAAGCCGATCTCAGCCGGTTTCCGAGTGCGCTACGCCTGATCGCGCTTCGTCTCGCCCATGCGGCGGGCGATACATCGATCCTCGACGACCTCGTCTGGTCGCCAGGTGCCATTTCGGCCGGACAGCAGGCACTTACCTCAGGCGCTCCGATCCTTGTCGACAGCACCATGGTCGCCGCCGGGATCATCCCCGCGCGACTGCCGGCGGCAAACGACATCGTCTGCACCCTCGGCGACGCGAAAACCGCCGACATGGCTCGCCGTCGCGAAACCACGCGTTCGGCTGCCGCGATCGAGCTATGGCGGCCCCATCTCGACGGCGCCATCGTCGCAATCGGCAATGCGCCGACCGCGTTGTTCCATCTGCTCGAAATGATCGCCGACGGCAGCCCGAAACCGGCTCTGGTGCTCGGCTTTCCGGTCGGGTTTGTTGGCGCCGCCGAGGCCAAGGCGGCGCTGGCCGATTTTGGTGACGGCCTCGATTTCATCGCATTGCAGGGCCGGCGCGGCGGCAGCGCGCTCGCCGCCGCCGCGGTCAACGCGCTGGCCGGCGTGGTTGGGACATGAGCCGCTGGCTCACCATTGTCGGCATCGGCGATGACGGCCTGGCCGGCCTGGCCCCGGCCGTGCGCACGCTGGTCGAGACCGCCGAGGTCATGGTCGGCGGCACGCGCCATCTGGCGATGGTTCGGACGGGTGAAGCCGAACGCGTGCCATGGCGACAGCCCTTCGCCGACTCCATTGCTGCTATCGCGGCGCAGCGCGGCCGGCGGGTCGTCGTACTGGCGAGCGGCGATCCGATGTGGTTTGGCGCCGGCGTCGTTCTGTGCCGCCATTTCGCGCGCGAAGAAATGGCGATCGTGCCCTACCCCGGCGCGTTCAGCCTCGCCGCCGCGAGACTCGGCTGGGCGATGGCCGATTGCGTCGCGCTGAGCTTGCATGGACGACCGATTGACACGCTGCGGCTGCACCTCGCGGAGGGACGGCGGCTGTTGCTGCTGACGGAAGACGGCGCCACGCCGTCCGCCGTCGCGCGCCTGCTGAGCAACGCCGGCTGGGGACCGAGCCGCCTCACCGTGTTTGAGCATCTCGGCGGTACGACTGAAGCGGTGCGCGCCGCGACCGCCGCCGAATGGGGCGAGCGACGGGTCGCCGACCTCAACACGATCGCGCTCGAATGCCGCGCTCCGCCCGGCACAAACGGCCTGTCGCGCCTCGCCGGGCTGCCCGACGACGTCTTTGAGCATGACGGGCAGCTGACCAAGCGGGAAATCCGCGCCGCGACGCTGGCCGCACTGGCACCTCTGCCCGGCGAGCGGCTGTGGGATGTCGGCGCGGGCTGCGGTTCGATCGCGATCGAATGGCTGCGCGCCGATGACCAGCTTTTGGCGACCGCCATCGAGCGCGACGCGGCACGCGCGGCGATCATCGCGTGCAACGCCGCCGCGCTTGGCGTGCCACGCCTCGACATCGTCCACGGCGCGGCGCCAGAGGCGCTCACCCGCCTCGCCCCTCCCGATGCGATCTTTGCCGGTGGCGGCCTCGCCGACCCGGCGCTGCTACCGCTTCTTTGGCAGAAGCTGCGCCCCGGCGGCCGCGTCGTCGCCAATGTGATCAGCACCAATGGTGAACGCGCCCTGCTCGATTGGCAGGCGCAGCATGGCGGCAGCCTTGTCCGGCTCGCCGTGAGCCGGGCCGAGCCGCTCGGCGCGCATCTCGGATGGCGGGCGCTCGCCCCCGTGACCCAGCTCGCCGTCGTCAAGCCGGGCTGACATGAGCGAAACCTGGCTCGCCGGGTGGCGGTTTTATCTGCTGCTCGTGGCCCTCTGCCTGAGCCTCTATCTGCCGGGCATCGCCGCGATCCCGGTGCTCGACCGCGACGAAGCGCGGTTCGCGCAGGCGACGCGGCAGATGCTCGAAACCGGCGATTTTCTCCATATCCGTTTTCAGGACGAAGCGCGCAACAACAAGCCGGCCGGAATCTACTGGCTGCAGGCCGCCGCGGTCGGCGCGCTGAGCACCGCGCGATCGACCGCGATCTGGCCCTACCGGGTGCCGTCGCTGATCGGGGCGAGCCTCGCCGTGCTGCTGAGCTTTGGTTTCGGCCGGGCGCTGGTCGGGCCGCGCACCGCACTGATCGGCGCAGTGCTGCTCGCGACCGCGCTCGGCACCATCGCCGAAGCGCATATCGCCAAGACCGACGCCGCCTTGCTGGCCGCGATCGCCGGCGGCCAGGGTGCGCTCGGCCTCGCCTATGTCCGGGCGCGCGGCGGCACCAGGATCGGGCGGGGCATCGCGGCGGTGTTTTGGCTGGCCGAAATCGCCGGAATTTTCTTGAAAGGACCAATCGCGCCGGGGCTGGCAGTCGCGACCGGGGCGATTTTGTCGATCGCCGACCGCGATGCACGCTGGCTCCTGGGGCTGCGCCCAGTCATCGGTCTCGCCGTCATGATGCTGGCTGTCGTGCCGTGGCTCTATGCGATCGAGCACGCGACCGAAGGACAGTTCCTCGACCAGTCGCTTGGCCACGATTTTTGGTCCAAGGTACTCGGCGGGCAGGAAGCACACGGCGCTCCACCGCTCTACTATCTGGCGCTGGCGTTTCTGACCTTTTGGCCCGGCTCGCTCTATCTGCTGCCGGCGGTGATCGGTGGCTGGCGGCGTCGCACGCAGCCAGCATCACGGTTCCTGATGGCCTGGCTGGTGCCGGCGTGGATCGGGCTTGAGCTGGTGCCGACCAAGCTGCCGCATTATGCGCTGCCGCTCTATCCGGCACTGGCCCTGCTCGCGGCGAGCACCTTGGTGGAGGGCGCTGGCGGCGCGGCCTGGATCGCCGTCGCCAACACAATCCTGTGGGTGCTGGCGACGCTCGCCATCGCGGCCGCGTTGATCGTCGCGCCAATCCAGCTTGGCGGCGGCGTCATGATGAGCGGTGTCGCCGGCGCCGGCTTGCTGATCGCGCTGCTGGCGGCGCTGTTCTACCGGCGACCTGGGCCCATCGGCGCCGTGACGCTGCTCGCGGCGATGGCCGTGGTCTTCGCCGTCTCGGCGGCCGGCTGGGTCGTCCCCGATCTCGATCGATTGTGGTTGAGCCGCGGCGCGGCGGCGCTGGTCGCCCGCCATCCCCCGCCGGCCGGGACGACCCTCGCCGTGATCGGCTATAATGAGCCGAGCCTTGTCTTCTTGCTCAACGATGCGTTCAAGGCGCAAACCGCCGACGTACCGGTGTCGGAAGGCAGCGACGCGCTGGTCAGCAGCCGCGACACTGCGACATTCGAGCAAATGCTGACCGCGCGCGCCCTCGCCGCGCGCCCGATCGACAGCGTACGCGGGACCGATTATTCCAACGGGCAGGACATGACCCTCACCCTCTACCAGATCGTGCCGCGCTGACATGGCCGCTTTGCCATGATCGGCCAGCTGTTCGGCCTCGGCCTCGGGCCCGGCGACCCGGAATTGGTGACGCTGAAGGCGCTGCGCCTGCTGCGCGCCGCCACGGTCATTGCCTACCCTGCGCCACAAGGCGGCGACAGCTTTGCGCGCTCGATCGTCGCCGAATGGATCGCGCCGACGCAGCGCGAGATCGCGATCGCCTTTCCGATGCGCCCCGGCCCGCCGCCCGCCGAGATTTACGACGCGGCCGCGGCGACGATCGCCGGCGAACTCGATCGCGGCAATTACGTCGCCTTCCTCTGCCAGGGCGACCCGTTTTTCTACGGCAGCTTCGCGCCGATATTCACCCGCCTCTCACCGCGCTACCGGATCACCGTGGTGCCGGGTGTCTCGTCGCTCGTCGCCTGCGCGGCCGCGACGGCAACGCCGCTCGTGCAACGCGACGAGGCCGTGACAGTGATCCCCGCCACCTTGCCCGAAGCCGACCTGCGCCACCGCTTGGAGCAATGCGACACCGCCGCGATCATCAAGCTCGGCCGCCACGCCGGCAAGGTGCAGAGGGTGCTCACTGCGCTCGACCTCCTCGACGCCGCGATCTATGTCGAGCGCGCCAGTCAACCGGGCGAACGGGTCGGCTGTTTCGCCGAAATCGACTCTGCCAGCGTTCCTTATTTCGCGATGGTGCTGGTGCGCCGCAACCGCGACTGATGGAGGCCACGATGACCAACGCCGCCGAGTTTGCCAGCCGATTTCGCGTTGCCGGGGTCGATTTCGCCGACACCGAACACGGCCTTGCCAAGATAATCGTGTCGCATGCCGGCGTGACCGGCGAACTGGTCCTGCAGGGCGCGCACGTCACCGCCTGGCAACCGGCAGGGGCGCGGCCGGTCATCTTTACCAGCAACCGTGCCAATTTCGCGCCGGGCAAAGCGATCCGCGGCGGCATCCCGGTCGTCTTCCCGTGGTTCGGGCCGCACCCGACCGACCCCACGCAGCCGCAACACGGCTTTGCTCGCACCGCGTCGTGGCAGCTCGACAGCGTCGAAGCGGGCGCCGATGGCGTGACGCTGGCATTGTCGCTGTCGCGCGACGGTTTCGCGCTCCGCTACCGAGTCCTCTTCGGTCACGAACTGCATCTCGGTCTTGGCGTGCGTAACGTTTCGGGCAATTCGGCGAGTTTCGAAGCGGCGCTGCACAGCTACTTCACGGTTTCCGATGTCGAGCATGTTTCGGTGTCCGGTCTGGAGGCCTGCTCGTTTATCGACAAGACCGAAGGCATGCGGCTTTTCCCACCGCTCGGCGCTCCCCTGACCCTCAACAAGGAGACCGACCGCGTCTATCTGAACACACCGGACCAGCGCGTGATCAATGACCCGGGATGGGGCCGGCGGATCGTCATCGCGACGACCGCCTCGGCGTCGACGATCGTGTGGAACCCGTGGCCGGAAAAAGCCGCCGCGATGACCGATCTCGGCGCCGATAATTGGCGCGGGATGCTGTGCGTCGAGACCGGCAATGTCGCCGACAACCGGGTTCACCTACCGCCGGGCGGGACGCACGACATGGTCACGCGGATCGCGCTCGGTGCCGCCTAGCCGGCCCCTGCCCGAGGGCGCGGCGATCGTCGTCCTCGGGGCTGGCGGTGCGGCGCTTGGCCGGCGGGTGCGCGATCTGTTACCGGGAGCGCGGCTGCATGGTCCATGCGGCGCAATTGGTGAGTGGGACGCCACCTATGAACGCGTGGTGCTGCATCTCCGCGAGCTCTTCACCGCCGGAAAACCCATTGTCGGGCTGTGCGCGAGCGGCATCCTGATTCGGGCCCTGGCGCCGCTGCTCGACGACAAGCACGCCGAGCCGCCGGTCGTCGCGCTGGCCGAGGATGGTTCGGTTGCGGTGCCGCTCCTGGGTGGGCATCACGGCGCGAACGCAATCGCGCGCGCCCTGGCCGAAGCGCTGGGCGGGACGGCGGCGATTACCACCGCAGGCGATCTGCGGCTCGGTCTCGCGCTCGACGAGCCACCGACCGACTGGAAAATCCCCAATCCCGAGCGGGTCAAGCCGATCGCCGCGGCCCTCCTCGCGGGCCAGCCGGTCGCGTTGCATGACGATGCCGGTTGTGCCGACTGGCTGCGCGCGGGAAGCGTCGCATGGGCGGAAGACGCCGCGCTGGCCGTGCGCGTGACGGAGCGAAGCGTCGCGCGGGGTGAGCCCGCGCTGATTTTCCATCCACCGATGTTGGCACTCGGAATAGGCTGCGAACGGGGCTGCCCGCCCGATGAAATCACCGCACTCGCCACGGAAAGCCTCGCCGCCGCGGGGCTCGCCGCCGAGGCCGTTGCAGCCGTCGTCTCGGTCGAGCTGAAATGCGCCGAACCGGGCATCCATGCCCTAGCCGAACGGCTTGGCGTGCCGGCGCGTTTTTTCGCGGCCGCACGCCTGCTCGACGAGACGCCGCGCTTGACCGAGCGCTCCGAGGCGGCCTTTCACGCCACCGGCTGCTGGGGGGTTGCCGAGGGTGCCGCGCTGGCGGCGGCAGGGCCCGGCGGCAATCTTGTCGTAGCCAAGCGCAAATCGCGCGGCGCGACTTGCGCGATCGCCCACGCGGCGGCACCGATCGATGCCGCGGTCATCGGCCGGGCCCGCGGGAGGCTGGCGATCGTCGGCATCGGCCCGGGCGATGCGGCATGGCGCACACCCGAAGCAAGCGCGCTCCTCGCCCGCGTCAGCGACATTGTCGGCTACAGCCTCTACCTCGACCTGCTCGGCGGTGCGGCCGCTGGCAAGACATTGTATCCCGGTAAGCTCGGCGCCGAGACCGAGCGCACGCGGCTCGCGCTCGACCTCGCGGCCGCTGGCAAGGATGTCGCGCTCGTCTCGTCGGGCGATGCCGGCATCTATGGACTCGCGGCGCTGGTTTTCGAGCTGATCGATCGCGAAGCCCGGCGCGACTGGGCATCGATCGACATCGTCGTGTCGCCCGGAATTAGCGCGATGCAGGCTGCCGCTGCGCGTGCCGGCGCGCCGCTCGGCCATGATTTCTGCGCGATCTCGCTATCCGATCTGATGACCCCGTGGCCGGTGATCCGCGCCCGGCTCGAGGGGGCCGCCGTCGGCGATTTTGTCGTCGCGCTCTACAACCCGCGCTCGACGCGCCGGCAGGAGGTGCTCTCCGAGGCGACAAAGATCCTCCTCGCGCACCGCCCGCCGGATACACCGGTGCTGATCGCGCGCAACCTCGGCCGCGCGGACGAAAGCGTCCATATCGCCACGCTGTCGCATCTCAGCGCGGCGTCGGTGGACATGCTGACCATCGTCATTGTCGGCAGCAGCACCACGCGCATGCTTCCGGGCGATCCACCTCGGCTTTACACACCGCGCGGTTATCATGGCCGCACCGGCAAGTAAGCCCTTTAGACAAGACCCGTCTCGGCAGTGCGGTCGTGCGTTCTTCGAGACGGCTGCTGCGCAGCCTCCTCAGGATGACGGTTTTTCGTCATGGCCCCAAGAACACCCGTCATCCTGAGGAGCGGCCGAGAGGCCGCGTCTCGAAGGACGCACAAATACGGGCCCATTCGATCATGACCGTCCATTTTATCGGCGCGGGGCCAGGCGCGGCAGATCTGATTACCTTGCGCGGCTTTCGGCTGATCCAGAAATGCCCAGTCTGCCTTTACGCCGGCTCGCTGGTGCCGGCGGAGAGCGTCAGCGCCGCGCCCAAAGGCGCGCTGGTGGTCGATACCGCGCCCCTGACCCTCGACGAGATCATCGCCGAGATCGCAGCGGCGCACGCGAAGGGGCTCGACGTCGCGCGCGTCCATTCGGGCGACCCGTCGCTTTACGGCGCGATCGCCGAGCAGATGCGCCGGCTCGCCGCGCTCGGCATCCCCTATGACGTGACACCGGGGGTACCTTCCTTTGCCGCCGCCGCCGCCGCGCTCCGCTGCGAGCTGACCGTGCCGGAGGTCGCGCAGACCGTGATCCTGACCCGCACCGCGACGCGTTCGTCGGCGATGCCGGCAGGCGAGGAACTCGAACGCCTGGCGGCGACCGGCGCGACGCTGGCGATCCATCTGTCGATCGCCAATCTGGCGCGCGTCGTGCGGGCGCTCATGCCGCATTACGGGGCCGCGTGCCCGACGGTCGTCGCCTATCGCGTCAGTTGGCCCGACGAACGCCTGATCCGCGGCACGCTCGCGACGATCCGCGACGCGGCAAAGACCGCCGGCCTCACCCGTACCGCGCTGATCCTGGTTGGGCCGGCGCTAGCCGGCGAGGGCAGCGACAGCCGGCTCTACGCCGCCGACCATCACCATGTGCTGCGCCCGCGCCGCTTGCCGGTTTAGGTTCAATGCCCGTTTTTCGATTTAGGGCTGGTCGCGGCGGCTTCCTTGAGCGCGCGAACAACGAGCGGGCGATGCGATTCGAGCGCCCAGCCCGCCGCGTCGCGACCAGTATAGTCGACCTTGTTGGGGTTGGCGCCATGCGCCAGCAACACGTTGACAGAGTCGATGTCGCCCGCCTTGGCGGCGAACATCAGCGGCGTCATGCCGTTCTTGTTCTCGACATCGACATTCGCCTTCAGGTCGAGCAACAGCTTGACCGCTTCGGTATGAGCGTGCTCGGCGGCGTATTCCAGCGGCGTATTGCCGAGACCGTCGCGCTGATTGATGTCGGCCCCGGCCTTGTAGAGAACCGCCATGATCTGCAGATTGCCGGTTTGCGCGGCGATATGCATCCCGGCCGCGCCGTCATTCTCCTGGGTCTGGTTAGGGCTGACGCCATCCGACAACAGCGCGCGGATCTTGCCGACATCGTTGGCCTGCACGGCCCGCGGAATGTTTTTCTGATATTCGGCAAACGGGTTCAGCATCGAGCTGAGATCGGCGCGGGCCGGCGCCGTACAGAGCAGCGCGGCGATCGCGAACAAAACCGTGGCGAAACGGGTCCTCATGACATCCTCCGCGCGCTGGGCTGTTCGTCGAGCCCGGCGAGCCAGTCTAGCGCGGCATCCACCGTGTCGACCGACAGCCCGCGCTCGACCGGCGGCCGCCGCACCATGATCACCGGCAGGCTCAACTCGCGCGCCGCGACCAGTTTCGCCTCGGTCGCCGCGCCGCCGCTCGCCTTGCACACCATCACATCGATCGAATAGCGCTGCAGCAAATGGCGCTCCTCATTCAGCGCGAACGGGCCGCGGCCCAGCACCACCTCGTGAAAACGGAGCGGCAGCGGCGCGCGCGGCGGATCGATCATCCGCACCACGAAGCGCACGCTGTTGGCCGGGGCAAAGGCCGCAACCTCACCGGCGCCGACGGTCAACAGCGCGCGGCGGCCGACCCGGCCGACAATCTGCGCCGCCGCCTCGACGCTGTCGACCTCGATCCAGCGATCGAGCGGATGGCGTCGCCAGGCCGGACGCAGCAACAACAGGCGGGGCACGCCGACCTGGTCGCAAGCGAGCCGTGCGGCGCCGGAAATCTCCGCGGCGAAGGGGTGCGTCGCGTCGATCAGCCGGTCGACGCGGTGGGTCATCAGATAGTCGGCGAGCCCGACCGCGCCGCCAAAACCGCCGATCCGCACCTGGCCCGGGATCGGACCCGGATGGCGCGTTCGTCCGGCGAGCGCCGTCGTCACCTCGATATGGTCGCCAAAGCGCGCGAGCACGTCGTGCGCCAGGACGGATGCTTCGCCGGTGCCGCCGAGGATCAAGAGCCGCGTCACGCTCATTGACGTCCCTCGCCACCAACCCGCGCAAGGAATTCGCCGGCCCGACCAACGATCGCGACATCGACCGCGGTCGCGCCGCTGAGTGTCGCGAGCGCGACCTCGCGGGCGCGCCGCGCGACGCTGTCAGCCAAGGCAGGCGCCCAAGCTCCGGCGGCGTCGAGCAGCGCGCCCGCGCTGTCGCTGACCCGCGCCGCCGCCAAGGTCGCGGCATCGGCGCCGGACATGGCGAGCATTTCCGTGAGTACCGCCGGTTCGACCCGGCTCTTGCTCGAATGCAGATCGAGATGGCCCGCGGCAAGCTTGGCCATCTTTGCAAAGCCGCCAGCCAGCGTCAGTTGCGCCACCGGGTGTCCGCGCAGGTATTTGAGCGTGCCGCCGACAAAATCGCCCATGTCGATCATCGCATGGTCAGGCAGCGCATAGAGACGCTGCACCGCGCGTTCGGAAGTCGTGCCGGTCGCCGCCGCGATATGATCGAGCCCGGCGGCGCGTGCGACATCGATGCCGCGATGGATCGCATGCACCCACGACGCACAGGAATACGGCACAACGATCCCGGTCGTGCCGAGGACCGACAAGCCGCCGACAATCCCGAGTCGCGCGTTCATCGTCTTTTCGGCCAGGCGCTCCCCACCGGGGATCGCGACGGTCACGGTCAGATCCGGCGGCGGCGCGCCGTTGGCCTCGGCGAGTTCGGTCAGCGCGTCGCGGATCATCGCGCGCGGCCCCGGATTGATCGCCGGCTCGCCGACCGCGAGCTGGAGACCGGGGCGGGTCACCGTGCCGACCCCTTCCCCGGCGGCAAACGTGATGCCCGAGCCCGCCGTCGCCCACGCCACCTCGGCGGTGATTGTCGCGCCATGCGTCACATCGGGGTCGTCGCCAGCGTCCTTGACGATGCCGGCGCGCGCGCTGTTGCCGTTCAGCTCGGCGAGCGCCAGCGGAAAGCTCGGCTTTTGCCCGCGCGGCAGGCGGATCGTCACCGGATCGGGAAACTCACCGGTCAATAGCGCGGCAAACGCGGCGCGCGCGGCGGCCGCGGCGCAAGCGCCGGTCGTCCAACCTCGACGCAGCGGACTGGCGTCTTCCCGTGCCATAGAATGATCTTAGCAAAACCTCGGCGGCTGACTACCTTTCGGCAACATGACATGAGCACTCACCCGCGATGGACCCTGCCCGCCTCGACCTCCCCGAGCTAAAGCCAGGCAGCGTCTGGCTGGTGGGCGCCGGGCCGGGCGACCCGGGACTGTTATCGGTGCTGGCGCTGCACGCGCTCGAAACCGCCGATTCGATCGTCTGTGACGCCCTCGTCGACCCGCGTATCCTTGCTTTGGCGCGGCCGGGCACGATGATCGAGGACGCCGGCAAACGCGGCGGGCGGCCGTCGGCCCGCCAGCCCGACATTTCGGCGCGGCTGATTGCGCTCGCCCGCGAAGGCCGACGCGTCCTGCGCCTGAAGGGCGGCGACCCCTGCGTCTTTGGCCGCGGCGGCGAGGAGGCGCTGGCGCTCGCCGCGGCCGGCATCCCATTCCGGATCGTACCCGGCATCACGGCGGCGGTCGGCGGGCTCGCCTATGCCGGCATCCCGCTGACCCATCGCGGCATCAACTCGGCGGTCACGCTGATCACTGGGCACAACAGCGACGGTGGTGTGCCGGGCGAGGAGGACAGCGCACCCGATTGGCCGGCGATCGCCCGCGGCTCGCCAGTGATTGTGCTCTACATGGCGCTGCGCCACCTCGACGACATCGCCCGCCGGCTGATCGCGGCCGGCCGGGCGCCGGGTGAACCCGTGGCGATCGTCAGCAAGGCGACGACCCCGGCGCAGCGCGTCGTCATCACCACGCTTGCCGATGCCGCCAGCGCCGCCGCCAGCGTCGAAGGCCCGGCAATCATCGCGATCGGCGAAGTCGTCCGCCTGCACGACGCGCTCAATTGGTACGGCAAGGAATGAGCGGTGCCGGGCTGATCCTCGCCGCGCCGAAATCAGGAGGCGGCAAGACGCTGGTTACCGCCGCATTGTTGCGCCACCTGCGCAAGCGCGGGATCATCGTGGCGGCGGCCAAAATCGGGCCCGATTATATCGATCCGACCTTTCACGCGCGGGCGAGCGGCGGGCCTTGCCTCAACCTCGACCCCTGGGCGATGCGGCCGGCGACCCTGACCAGCCTTGTCGCTGAACTCGAAGCGCGCGCCGAGCTGGTGTTGTGCGAAGGCGTCATGGGTCTTTTCGACGGCACCGGCCCGAGCGGCGAAGCCGGTTCGACGGCCGAACTGGCAGCGATCACCGGGTGGCCCGTCTTGCTGGTCATCGATGCCGAGGGCCAGGGCGCCTCGGTCGCCGCTCTCGTCGCTGGCTTTGCGCGGCATGATCCGCGCGTGCCGCTTGCCGGGGTGATCCTCAACCGCATCGCCAGCCCGCGCCACCGCGCGTTGTTGACCGCGGCGATCGAGCGGTACCTGCCCGGCTTGCCGGTGCTCGGCGCGCTGCCGCGCGACACCTCACTGGCCCTGCCCGCGCGCCATCTCGGTCTGATTCCGGCAGGCGAGGACGCGGCCGCGGTTGAGACGCTGGTCGACAATGCCGCGAGCAGGATCGGCGCCGATTTCGATATCCGCCGCATGATCGCGCTTGCACAACCGTCGCGCTGCGCCAGGGTTTCCAGCGCACCGGGATTGCCGCCGTTGGGGCAGAACATCGCGATCGCCCGCGATGACGCGTTCCTCTTCGCCTACGAGGCAACGCTCGCGAACTGGCGCCAGCAGGGCGCGGCGATTGCCTTCTTCTCGCCGCTCGCCGACGAGCCGCCAACCCAAGACGCCGACGCGATCTACCTGCCGGGCGGCTATCCGGAGCTGCATGCCGAAAAGCTCGCTGCGGCCACACGGTTTCTCAGCGGCCTGCGCGAGGCGGCCGCACGGGGCAAGGCAATTTACGGCGAATGCGGCGGCTACATGGTGCTCGGCGAAACGCTGAGCGACGGCAACGGCACCGCGCATCGCATGGCGGGACTGCTGCCACTTACGACAAGCTTTGCCCAGCCGCGGCGTCACCTCGGCTATCGCGCGGCGCGATTGCTCGCATCCGGGACGCTCGGCGCCGCGGGCACGCAGTTTCGCGGCCACGAGTTCCATTATGCGAGCATTATCGCGGAAGGTGACGCCGACCCACTCTTTGCCGTCATTGATGCGAGCGGCAACGATCTCGGCCACGCCGGGCGGCGGCGCGGGTCGGTTGCCGGCTCGTTCATCCACCTGATCGATCGCGAGGATTAGATCCGCGCGCCCGTCCCCTGGTCGAACAGGTGGACGCATTCGGGCCGCACCGCGAAGCGCAGCACCTCGCCCAGCGGCGGATTGATCGTTCCGGCGGCGCGGGCGGTCAGCATCACATTCCCGCGGTCCGTTGCGCCGCCCAGCCGGCCATGCACGATCGTGTCGGCGCCGAGCCGTTCCAAGAGCTCGACCGCGAGCGGCAGCGGTCCCTCGCCGGCCAGTTCCAGATGCTCGGGCCGCAAGCCGACCGTCACCCCACGCCCGGCCTCGCCCGGTCCACGCGCCACCGGCAGCACGCAATTGCCGACAACGACCCCCGACGCATCGAGCCGGCCCTCGATCAAATTCATCGCCGGCGAGCCGATAAATCCGGCGACAAACGCGGTCGCCGGCCGCTCGTAGAGATCGAGCGGCGGGCCGATCTGGTCGGCATTGCCGGCATTCATCACAATCAGCCGATCGGCCAGGGTCATCGCCTCGACCTGGTCGTGCGTCACGTAGAGCGACGTGACGCGGAGTTCCTGCTGCAGGCGCTTGATCTCGACGCGCATCTGCACGCGGAGCTTGGCATCGAGGTTTGACAATGGCTCGTCGAACAAAAAGACCTTGGGGTCGCGCACGATCGCGCGGCCCATCGCGACGCGCTGGCGCTGGCCGCCGGAAAGCTGCCGCGGTTTGCGGTCGAGCAGCCCGTCGAGCTGAAGGATCCCCGCCGCGCGATCGACCCGGGTCTTGATCGCGTCGCGCGCCATGCCGCGCATCCGCAGGCCGTAGGCGATGTTGTCAAAGCAGCTCATATGCGGATAGAGCGCATAATTCTGGAACACCATCGCGATGTCGCGATCCTTGGGCTCGACGCTGTTGACCACGCGCCCATCGATCGCGACCGCGCCAGAGGTTATCTCCTCGAGCCCGGCCACCATGCGCAACAGGGTCGATTTCCCGCACCCCGACGGGCCAACGACCACCACCAGCTCGCCATCGGCGACATCGCAGCTGACGCCGTGGACGACTTCGCGGTCGCCATAGGATTTCTTGACATCGTCGAGCGTCAGCGTCGCCATCTGTTCATGCCCTCACGGATCGCGGCGGAAACGCCGCTCGCCAACCCGACCCTCGCTTTCGCGAAACCCGAGCTTTTCGAGACGAACCGCAAGGCCGGTCTGGTTCGTGTCGCGGACGGCGGCGGTGATCGGGACGCCGCGCTCCAACACTCTGCCGAGCAGCGCGTCGAGCGCCTCGCCGCCCGCATAGCGTATCGCAAGCTGTTCGTTCTCGCCCCAGTGCCGACCGACCTCGGCGCTGTCGACCAGGACGACACCCACCGCCTTTTCACCATCGAGCGCGACCCATGACTGGGCAAAAGCCAGGATCTTGCGCACCGCAGCGTAGAGCGCCTCTTCCTGTTCCAAGGTCTCGACCGCGAGCGGGATGTCGGCGGCGAGGCCGAGGAGCAGCGCATGGATATCGGCAGCGTCGCCGACCACCGCCAAGCGGTAGGTGAGATCGGTCATTTCTCGGTATCGACCAGGCCTTTGACAAACCAGCGCTGCATCAATAGCACGACCGCGACCGGCGGCAGGATCGCCAACAGCGCGGTCGCCATTACGATCTGCCATTCGGTCTGGGTGTCGCCATTACCGATCATCTGGCGCATGCCGATGATGATCGTCGTCATCGACGGCGTATTGGTGACCAGCAGCGGCCACAGATACTGGTTCCAGCCATAGATGAAGAGGATCACGAACAGCGCCGCGATATTGGTGCGCGACAGCGGGATCACGGTATCGACAAAAAAACGCCACGGGCCGGCGCCGTCGATCTTGGCGGCCTCGACCAGCTCGTCGGGAATGGTCAGAAAGAACTGGCGGAACAGCAATGTCGCGGTCGCCGAGGCGACGAGCGGCAGGCTGAGCCCAGCATACCGGTCGATCAGCCCCATATCGCTGGCGATCTGATAGGTCGGGATGATGCGCACCTCGACCGGCAGCATCAACGTGACGAAAATCGCCCAAAAGCAGACTTTACGCAGCGGAAAGCGAAAGAACACGACGGCATAGGCCGAAGGCAGCGAGATCGCGATCTTGCCGACGGCGATGATCAGCGCCATGACCAGGCTGTTGAACATCATCCGGGCGACGCTGACGCCGCTGGTTTTCGCGGTGCCGGCGGTGATCGCGTCGGTAAAATTACGCACGACCTGGCCGCCCGGCAGCAATGGCATCGGCGCTTCGAGGATCGCCGACAGATCATGGGTCGAGGCGACAAACGCCACATAGACCGGGAACAACACGACCGCGAGCCCGGCGATCAGGATCGCGTGCGGTACCCAGGCGCTCTGGCGTGCGGTCACCATTAGTCGGCAGCCGATCTTGAGGCCCCTTGGCCGGGCTTGACCCGGGGAGGGGAAAGTAGGCTGGCCGTGTCGCTAAGCATAGTGCACCCGCCGCTCGATAGAGCGGAACTGGATCGCGGTGAGGCTTATCACGATCGCCATCAGCACGACGGACTGTGCCGCCGAGCCGCCAAGGTCGAGCCCGACAATGCCGTCGTACCACACCTTGTAGACGAGGATTTCGGTCGCCTTGGCCGGACCGCCCTGGGTCACGTTGTGGATCACGCCAAACGTATCGAAAAACGCATAGACCATGTTGACGACGATCAGAAAAAAGCTGGTCGGCGCGAGCAGCGGGAAGACGATGGTCCAGAACCGCCGGCGCGGCGTCGCGCCGTCGATCGCCGAGGCTTCGAGCAGCGCCGCCGGGATCGCCTGCAACCCGGCGAGAAAAAACAGGAAATTATAGCTGATCTGCTTCCACGCCGCGGCGAGGATCACCAGCAGCATCGCCTGGCTGCCGTCGAGCAGGTAGTTCCAGTCGATGCCGGCCCAGCGCAGCCACGCCGCGACGACGCCGATGCTCGGGTTGAACAGAAACATCCACAACACCCCGGCAATCGCCGGCGCGATCGCGTAGGGCAAGAGCAGTACGGTCTTGTAAAACGCCGCACCGCGCACGACGCGGTCGGCCATCACCGCGAATAAAAGACCCGGCGCCAGGGCCAGCAGCGCCACCGCGACGCTGAACAACGCGGTCACCCCAAACGAAAAGATGTAGTTGGGGTCGGCGAACAGCACCGCGAAATTGTCCCAGCCGACAAAGCGGGTCGACAGGCCAAACGCGTCGCCGCCCTGCACCGACTGTACGATCGCCTGTCCCGCCGGCCAGAAAAAGAAGATCACCGTCACCGCGAGCTGGGGCAGGAGCAGCGCCGCTGGAAACAACCAGCCGGAAAAGAAGACGCGACGGTCCATCTAAGAGACCATCGTCATTGCGAGGAGCGCGACGCGCGACGCGGCAATCTCGCACGGATGAACCTCAATCGGCACGAGATTGCTTTGCTTTGCTCGCAATGACAAACGTCGACTACTGCACGTTCTTCTGGAATTGGCGCAGCAGCGTGTTGCCGCGGCTGACCGCATCGTCGAGCGCGGCCTGCGCGGTCATCTTGCCGGAAAAGGCGCTTTCCAGATCCTCGGCGATGACGTCGCGGATCTGCACCATGCTGCCAAAGCGAAGCCCGCGCGAATTCTCGGTCGGCGGCTTGGCGGTCATCTGCAGGATCGCGACCTCGGTGCCCGGATTTTTTTCATAATAGCCCGACGCTTTGGTCGCCTGATACGCGGCCTTGGTGATCGGCAGATAGCCGGTCGCCTCGTGCCACGCCTCTTGCACCGGCGTCCCCGACAGATAGGTGAAGAACTTGGCGATGCCCTTGTACTCATCGGCCTTCTTGCCGCCCATCACCCAGAGGCTGGCGCCGCCGATGATCGAGTTCTGCGGCGCGCCCTTGACGTCGGGGTAATAGGGCAGTTGCGTCACGCCGAAATCGAACTTGATGCTGTTCTTGATCGCGCCATAGCTCGCCGACGAATCCTGCAGCATGCCGCAATCGCCTGAGATGAATTTGGCGGTCGGTTCGGTCGTGCGGCCGCCATAATCAAAGCTCTTGTCCTTTTGCGCCTCGGCCAGATTGGCGACGTGGCGCACGACGGTCGGATTGTTGATTTCGAGCACGGTGTCAAAACCGCCAAGCCCGTTCGCCTCGGTGCCGATCGGGATGTTGTGCCAGGCGCTGAAATTCTCGATCTGCACCCAACTGACCCAGGCCGAGGTAAAGCCGCACGGCACCCCGGCGGCGCGCAGTTTCTTCGCCACCTCAAACGTCTCGGGCCACGTCACCGGCGGCTTCTCGGGGTCGAGCCCGGCTTTTTTGAAGGCGTCCTTGTTCCAGTAGACCACAGGCGTCGAGCTGTTAAACGGCAGCGACAGCATCTTACCCTCGGGGGTACTGTAATACGCGGTCACCGCGGGCAGATAGGTGCTCGGGTCGAACGGTTCGCTGGCGTCCGCCATCAGCTGATAGACCGGCTTGACCGCGCCCTTGGCGGCCATCATGGTCGCCGTGCCGACTTCAAAGACCTGTACGATGTCGGGCGCGTTGCCGGCGCGATAGGCGGCGATCGCCGCCGTCATCGTCTCGGCGTAGGAGCCCTTGAACACCGGCGTGACTTTGTAATCGGATTGCATCGCATTGAAGTCGGCGGCGATCTTGTTGATGCGGTCGCCGTTGACCGAGGTCATCGCGTGCCACCATTGCAGCTCGATCGGATCGGCCCAGGCGGCATGAAAACTTGCGGCGGCGACGGTTCCCATCGCGAGCGCGAGCGCAAGCACCAGCTTTTTCATAAAATCCATCCCCCCTGTCCGATGCCCGGCTTATGTGACGAGCCTACCTTGCCAAATCGTGACAAGACCCGGAAGCTTTTGTGACAACCGCGCTCGACAAACTCCACCAGCGTCTTGGCGCCTTGGAGCTGGGCGTTCCGGTGGCCACTCGCATCAGCCCCAGGGCCCGGCGCCTGTCGCTGCGAGTCGATGCGTCATCGCGCGGTGTCGAACTGGTGTTGCCGCGCCGCGTCGCGCTCGACACGGCGATCGGCTTTGTCGCTCAGCATCGCGGCTGGATCACCGCGCGCGTCGCGGCGATGCCGCCGCCGCTGCGCTTCACCGAAGGCGCCATCGTACCGGTGTTTGGGGTGCCGCACCGCATTCGCCATATGGTCGAGCCCGCAGGCAATCGGGCAACCGCGCCGGTCGCGATCGTCGACGGCGAGATTCGTGTGCGCGGCGATCCGGCGCACCTGCCGCGCCGGGTGCGCGACTATCTGGTCGCGCTCGCCAAACGCGAGTTCACCACGCGCGCCCGCATCCTCGCCGCCCGCGTCGGCCGAAACGTGACGCGGGTCGGCGTGCGCGATCCAAAAAGCCGCTGGGGAAGCTGCTCGTCAAAGGGCGCGCTGTCGTTTAGCTGGCGGCTCATCCTCGCGCCCGAGCCGGTCGTCGATTACGTCGTCGCGCACGAGGTCGCGCATCTCGTCGAGATGAACCATTCGCCGCGGTTTTGGCGCGTGGTCGCGAGCCTTGTCCCGGACAGTGCCGGGCCGCGCGCCTGGCTTAAACGGCACCGGTTGGAATTGCTCGCCTATGGTTAGGCTCGCCGCGCGGATCGCGTTGGCCCTGCTGGTCATAGTGCCAAGCGCGGCTCGCGCGGACTCGAGCCAAGCCCCGATCTTGCGGCTCGAAACCGGCGCGCCGCTCGCGGCGATCAAGGGCGCCGCGATCGATGCCGCCGGCCGGCTGCTGGTCACTGGCGGCGACGACAAGACACTGCGCCTGTGGTCGCTGGCGACGGGAGAGCTGCTCCGGGTCATGCGGCCGCCGATTGACGATGGCAACGAAGGCAAGATCTATGCGGCGGCGATGTCGCCTGATGGGCGGCTGGCCATTGCCGGCGGCTATCTCGGAGTCGAGCTGTTTGGCGTGTTCTACAGCCT
>Ga0181537_10001245_pt1 | contig 23701 bp, 23 predicted proteins | sample PEATcosm2014_Bin_39_FD_119765 | JGI IMG/M metagenome (GOLD analysis project Ga0181537, IMG submission 119765) | Peatland microbial communities from MTU Mesocosm Facility, Houghton, MI, USA - PEATcosm2014_Bin23_10_metaG | ecosystem: Environmental > Terrestrial > Soil > Wetlands > Peat | place... | reverse complement strand
GGGTATCATTCTGGGATTGATAACGCTCCTCATCGACCGCGCGGGTCGCTTTCGCCGGTCTCCGTGACCGGCCAAAAGGTTATCGGATTTCGCGGTTGGTCCGGGTGCCGAGGAAGAGAAATGGAAATAAGGGGACATGATACCTATTTACCGCCCCCAGGCGGCCGTCCCCGACGCCCAGGAGGTGAAATGAGTTCCCACAAATCTGAGGGTGCCCCCGGTCCCTCGTCCGCCGCGGCGGAGGGACCGGGGAGGTAAGACCCACTCATCATTGCAGCGATCTCAGTCCCCCGAATGTGCCTGCGCCACCGCGCATGCCGCCGAAACGCACACATCCGCCCGCATTCTCAACTGTTATCTGTAACCTGTCATCTGTAACCTGCACCCAGCGGTTTGCGTACAATTACCCAAACAAGGCGCACACTGGTTCATGGAGCAAAGTGCGGAGAGAAGGCGAATCGGCGGGCAAAAAAAACGCACCCCCCACCCCCCTCCCCCTCAAAAACACCCTCCGGAAGGGGTCAGGAACCAAGCAAGTGCTTATGAATCAATGTCTTGTAAGTCAGCATCGTGCACTAATCGGCACACAAAATCCCCTCAAAAACAGCAATTTAACGTCAAATAACCGCGTTCTTGGTGTCATTTCGGGCGAAAATGGGTTAGATTCCCAGCTCAATTCACGGACAAGCTTGAAGCCGGCTGGCCCCAGAAAGACCTCAATTGTCCAGCAATTTGGCTCACGGCCACAGGCTTACTAAAGTAAAACCCTTGAATCTGGTAACAACGCTGTTCCCGGAAAAACGCCAGTTGTTCCTCGGTTTCCACCCCTTCAGCCAGAACTTCGAGATTCAGTGCTTTAGCCATGTTGATAATTGCTGTCGCAATTGCGGCGTCGTCGGGATTGATCGCCACGTCGCAAACAAAGGAGCGGTCGATCTTAAGTCGATTGACGTGAAACTGCCGCAGGTAGCTAAGACTGGAATAACCTGTTCCAAAATCGTCGATTGCCAGCTTCACTTCCATCTCTTGCAATTCATGAAGAACTGAGAACACCACATCCGCATTCGTCAACAGCAAGCTCTCCGTCAACTCGAGCTCAAGATACTTAGGATCAAGGCCAGTCTCCCGGAGAATGCCGCGGATGACTTCAGCGAAACCCTGCTGCCGAAACTGAATGGCTGACACATTCACCGCGACAGGTACTGGGGAAAGTCCAGCATTCTGCCACTCTTTGGCCTGGGCGCAAGCGGTTCTTAAAACCCATTCCCCAATCGGCACAATTAATCCGGAGCGCTCTGCGACACCGATGAATTTCGCCGGCGGCACCAGCCCCAACACCGGATGCTGCCAGCGGAGAAGCGCCTCCAGCCCAGTAATGGTCCCGGTACGAATATTCACCTGGGGCTGGTAAACAAGAAAGAGCTCGTTCCTCTCGAGGGCAAGTTGCAATCCGTTTGCCAGCGTCAACTGCTCCATGATCTGAACATTCATTTCTTCCGTGAAGACGCGTGCCTTATTCGGGCCATCTTCTTTCGCGGAGTAGAGGGCTACGTCAGCGTTCTGAATCAGCGATTCGCCATCCACTCCGTGATCCGGAAAGATGCTGATGCCAAAATTGAAAGACACATTCAAAGAATGACCCAGGATGCAAAACTCCGACCCTAGCTTGGTCACCACTTCCTGAGCGGTTGCCAACGCGCTCGGGGCATCCTTTACATGACCAAGCGCAATCGCAAACTCGCCGCCGCCAGTTCGCGCGACAATCGTGCCCTCCCCGATCGTTCGTTTGATCCGTTCCGTCGTTTCCTGCAGAAGACGGTCGCCAAAGGTATGTCCAAGAGAATCATTAATGATCTTGAATCGGGCAAGTTCGAGCACAAGCAGAGCAACCCTTGTTTTGCTTGAGCGTGCGGTCTCAATAAGCTCGGCTAGCCGATCTCGAAACAGAGTCGGGTTGGGCAAACCCGTCAGCGCGTCGTAATAGGCCAGAAATCGAAGGTGCTCAGTCGCTTCTCTGCGGTCGGTTGTGTCTTCCACTGTGCCTTCGAAATGCGCTACGTTTCCTTCTTCATCCCGCACGGCGCGCAAATTCATCCAAACCCATTTTTTCGCGCCATTCCGGCACGAGATCTCCACTTCGATACCAGGCGCCGCACTGCCTCTTTCTACCGAACTTCTCCACTCCGTCAGCTGATTGGGGTCAATCAGGAACTGCTCTCGAATGTCCCCAGTCTCCGCCAAGAGCTGTTCCGGAGAATCGAAGCAATAAATCTGCGCCATCATCCGGTTCACGCTGAGCAGACGCCAGGCGGCGCTCATCCGAAACATTCCAACCAGAGCTCCCTCAAACAGGGTCCGGTATTTGCTCTCTTCTGCCGTGAGACGTTCGATGCACTTCTCGTGATGGATGAGAAGCCGATCGACGGAGTCGAGAACCTCGTGCCTGGAATCCTCAACGGGACGTGTGCGCCGGCGCTCACGAAATGGTCGCGAACGAGCAGCTACACATACTTCGCCCACCATATCCTTTGTGAGCGTCGGAGGGTCACAATCAGGGTCTGGGCCGAGGTTCGGATCAGGTTCCTGTACGAACCTTTTAGAAGACATGATCACCTATCGGCAAATTGAGGCCGGCATTTCAATGCCTTCTGAAAAAGTCTCGCAATTCGGTACTCCCAACCTGCGAGTAAACCGATTCAGGCGGACGAAGCCTCCAAATTCCTTCACGGCCTCCAGGTAGCTGGAATATGGAAATCCACTTGCCGATAGTCTGTGTTCCGATCATTGAACCTGACATCGCGATGCGAGCCGAATCGAATGACGAATTCATCCACGCCCGGCCAGAAAATCGGAATGAGGGAACAAACCGAGTCTCCCTGGGGCTTGGGCTCTTGCGCTGCGGTCCCGGTTGCTCACTCTGGGGTCGATGAAGGGACGTGGTGGTTATGAGCTTGGACAAAAGCACACTTGGCGGCATAATCCTGGCACTCGGTGGCATCGGTGTTGGCTTGGTGCTGGACGGGGGTAAGCTGGCACAGGTCCTGCAACCGACGGCGGCCTTGATCGTATTTGGGGGAACCATCGGCGCAGTCATGGTCCAGTTTCCCCTTAAGATTGTGCTCCGTGCGTTGATGCAACTTAAGGATGTGTTCTGGAACCCTGAAACGGAACCGGATTCTCTCGTGAAAAACCTGCTGCGTTACGCTTACAAGGCCCGCCGGGAAGGGATCTTGTCCCTGGATGCCGAGTTGGCAAAAATCAAAGACCCGTTCCTTAGAGACAGTCTCATGTTGGCGATCGACGGTGTCGGCGCAACAGATCTCCGCAAGATGATGGAACTGCAACTCGACTATGAGAGTGAAAAGGAAGAACGAATTCCGAAGGTGTTCGAATCGGCAGGCGGGTTTGCGCCAACCATTGGCATCCTGGGCGCGGTCCTAGGCTTAATCCAGGTCATGCAACACCTTCAGGACATAAATATGGTTGGCAAAGGAATCGCTGTTGCGTTCGTGGCTACCATCTATGGGGTTGCCTCGGCCAATCTTCTCTTCCTGCCGTGGGCCGGCAAGCTCAGGATTCGTTTACGTGAGAAACAGGTGATTCAGGAAATGACGCTCGAGGCCGTTCTTTCTATCGTGGAGGGAGTCAACCCCAGGGCTTTGCAGTTGCAACTGAACAGCTTTCTCGCCGCTCCTGCCCGGGGTGGTCCCACCAGGGTTATCGTGCCATGAGAAGGAGAGCCAGGCATCCCGCAGAGCCAGAGAATAACGACCGATGGCTGGTTTCTTATTCGGATTTCATCACCGTGCTCTTTTCGTTCTTTGTGGTCCTGTTCGCGTGCTCATATCGAGACAACCAGGCGATCAAAAAACTCTCGCAAGCCATCCATGTCGGATTCCAGGAGTTGGGTGCGTTTTCCGGCGGTCAGAGCACCTACGGTATCGCCTATAGCGACGTTACCCTCAAGGGGTCTATCGGTCCAGGTCCCGGCCAGCCTCAGACCTTCTCATCCGCTCAGAAGGAGCAGGCTGACAACCGATCGGAAGCTACCGGGGTGGATATCGCAGAGCTGCAGAAACAGCTCGAAGCGTCCATCGGCCAGGAAATCCGGAATCACGAGGTGATCATGCGAGTCACCCCAGAGGGATTCGTGATCAGCTTGAAAGATCTGGGATTCTTCAACAGCGGCGAAGCCGTCTTGCTGCCCGGCGCCGCAAATAAAATCGAACGAATTGCAAAGGTCTTGTCCCAGCATGGATTGGAGCTTCGCGTTGAAGGCCACTCCGACGACCAGCCAATCCATACCGACGAATTCCGCTCGAACTGGGAGTTGTCTACTGCCCGGGCAATGACTGTGCTGATGCTGCTCATCGATAATTGCGGGATTGACCCCAGGAGAGTGTCGGTTGCCGGTTACGGTCAATTCCGGCCCATTGCCGACAACGCAACACCCGACGGCCGGCAGATGAATCGGCGAGTCGATCTTGTAGTCGTCGCACCCGCTATCCCAAGGCCCGTTGGTCCATAGGCGGACGGTGCGCTGTCAGGCCGGCTGCTTGAATCGATCCGGTCCGATAAGGGTTCGCCGGCAACGACTTTTCCAACGGCTCACGCCGCTAGAAAATACCGGCCCAGATGCCGATAAACAACCGACGATCCACCATCCTGACTTGAGTCGTACCACGAGTCCGGGCACAGAATCGGTTTTACGTTCCGGCAACGGTCTGCCGGGAATCGAGGCGCATGTTTTCAATCATAGGAATTCTCATCGTCTTCGGCGCGGTCCTGGCCGGCTTCATGATGGAAAAAGGGCCGGTGGCTGTCCTCATGCAGCCCTCCGAGTTTGTCATTATCGGCGGCGCGGCCATCGGGACAATGCTCGCGGCAAATCCAATGCACGTGCTGAAAAAGATTGCAGGTGGCCTGAGCGGGATCCTCGGAGGATCGAAGTACTCCAAAAGCCGCTATATCGACACGCTGAAGATGATGTTCAATCTCTTCAACAAGGCAAGGAAAGAAGGATTGGTAGGTATCGAAACCGACGTTGAGGAGCCCGGGAAAAGCCCCATTTTCTCCAAGTATCCAGCCTTCCTGAAGAACCATCATGTTCGAGATTTCGTTTGCGATACCATGCGCATGGCCATTACCGGCGGCGCGACTCCTTTTGATGTCGACCAGATGATGGAACTGGACATGGAGGTCCATCATGCCGGAGCCTCAAGTCCCGCCTCTGCCTTATCGACCGTGGCAGATGCGTTGCCTGGCCTGGGAATTGTTGCCGCCGTTCTCGGAGTTGTGGTCACCATGAGCTCGCTCGGAGGTCCTCCGGAGGAAATTGGTCACAAGGTGGCGTCCGCGTTGGTGGGAACATTTCTGGGCATCCTGCTCTGCTACGGAATGGTCGGCCCACTGGCCGCAAACTTGTCCAAGCTGGTTGATGACGAACACGCCTTCTACCACGTCTTGCGCATCGTCATGCTCTCCTTCATTAAGGGCATGTCCCCGATCCTGGCAGTGGAAATGGCGCGCCGGGCGATCCCTGAGCATGTTCGTCCAAGCTTTCAAGAGGTGGAAAAAGCCTGCCGGCAAAAGGACGAATCGGTAGAACCTGCAATGGCCATGGCGGCTGGGAGAGGTTGACATTGTGGCTGAAACATCGGAAATCATCGTCATCAAGAAAAAATCTGCTCACGGTGGCCATCACGGTGGTGCATGGAAGGTTGCCTATGCGGACTTTGTCACCGCGATGATGGCGCTATTCATCGTGCTCTGGATGATGAATGCCAGCAAGGAAGTTCAGGAGGCCGTAGGCGGCTACTTCAAGGACCCGCGCGGAAACTCCAAAATGGTGGGGAGTAACAAAAACGGCGGCGGCGTATATGTGACGATGAAGAAGGAGGACCTGCTGAAACTGAAGGAACAGTTGGAAAAGTCAATTCGCCGCCTCGACCCAAACAACAAACTGAAAGGACAGATCGAGATCACCATCACGGACGAAGGCCTGAGAATCGAGTTGATGGAGTCGGCGAAGGGCACATTTTTTGAATTGGGAAGCCCCAAGCCGACCCCGGCCCTGACGGAGCTTCTGCAAGTGCTCTCGACGGAACTGAGTAAGCTTCCCAACAAAATCTCGATTGAGGGACATACCGATTCCAAACCCTACTCGCAGGTGAAGACCTACGACAATTGGGACCTTTCGTCCGACCGGGCAAATGAGGCACGCCGTTTGATGCAGGCGGAAGGGATTCGGGCGGATCAGATTTCGCAGGTGCGCGGGTTTGCCGACCAGCGCCTTCGTTTGGCTCAGAAGCCGGACGACCCTTCCAATCGCAGAATCTCCTTGATTGTCCAGTACGCATCGCAAACTGATGGCGAAATGGCGCCCACTAGCGCGGAATTGCACTCGAAGTTAGCTGCGGCCCCACAGTAGCGGCCCCACCAGGAATCGGGGCTGTCCGGGAGCCGTTTCAGATGGACCGCACTTTGACACCCCGAACCGAAACCAGGGATTTGACAAGGTCTGCCATCGCCCTTCGATCGCTGTCGGATGTGTATATCAAATCGAGCCCGGCCTGACTCTCTTGAACGTACGCAAATCGCGCCTGGCATTCAATCGTGCGCCCCTCGCAACTCACGGAAACCTTCCCGAGTGAATTCACCTCTTGGGGTTGTCCAATCTCCACCTTCATGCCCTTGGTGCTGATCTCCGTGCAGCGCGCGGTCAGCGTCGAGTCGTTGAATTTGAGCTGGACAGGGACATCGCAGGAAAACCGAGGATCCCTATATTCGAATCGCTGCAAGGCTACCCCCAGTCCTTCGCGTGTATAATGAATACTAAATCATTCACAATACGACCTTCCATCTGATCAAGTAAAGATCGAGACGATCGATAGGGAAAGTAACTTTCTGGATAGTTACTATGGTAATGCAACGCCATGCTTTCAACTGGATGAATTGAACAAAATTACTCTCGTAGTTGCAGTTACTGCCACTTTTGGGTAGTTGACGGTTCATATTTAAGTAACGTAAGGTGACCTTAATTACCGACTACTACAATTTGATGTCCTTTGATGGGTCAGAATCATGTGACTTAAATCACCTGTCAAGGTACAGAAAAAGGGAGAAAATAACCTCCGTGAAGCACTGTACATCGATAATCGGCGCCAAGTCGCGGGTAATCAGCAACCCGACTGGGCGGACCATTCTCATTGCTGAAGAGGATCTCTCGCTGGCTGCCTTTCTCAGCAGGGAACTCCGGGCCGACTCCCATTGCGTGGACTTGGTGCACGACGGCGAGGCCGCCTTTCAGGCCCTCCAGGACAAACGACGGTACGATTTGCTCATCCTCGACCTCAACCTTCCCAAAATAGACGGGCTGAGCCTGATAAAGCAGGTGAAACCTGACAAACCACGGCTGGCAATAATGGTCTTGTCAGCCCGAGCCCGAATCGAGGACAAGGTCACGGCATTCCAGAGCGGCGCGGATGACTTCCTCGCCAAGCCCTTCTCCATTCTGGAATTGATGGCGCGCGTTCAGGCTCTCCTGCGCCGGAATTCAGGCCTGGTTCTGAATACCTCTCAAGTGGCGGATTTGACTCTGCATCGGGAAGAGCACCGCGTCGAGCGGAACGGCCGAAAGATAGATTTGACACCGCGTGAATTTGCAATTCTGGACTGCTTGATGCGCAACGTCGGGCGCCCAGTCTCGCGGACAAGCCTCTTTGAAGAGGTTTGGAACGCGCCACACGATCCTTCAACCAATATTGTCGATGTCTACATGAAGTACGTGCGAGACAAGGTTGATCGCCCTGGGGAACGCAAGCTGACGCATACAATTCGTGGAGTCGGATATCAGCTTAGCGATGGGCAAGGGGGGGAAGCATGAAAAACGACAGTCGGAGTGCCGCCGGCTGAGCCGCTGATCGCGAATTTCGAAAAGGATCCGACCGCGGCACAGGTTGGTATATAGCCGCAATTCTCCGGGGAAAATCCTGCACGCGACCTGTGAGAGTAATTCGGGCCATTTCCAGGTCATTGGACCATGGCGATGGTGGCATGGCAGGCCGCGAGTAAACGGTTTCAACAAAAATAACCTTCGCGTATACCTGATGTTACCGGTTCGGGATATCAGCCTATCGAATATCGAGGGCCGCCTCACAGAAGCCCTCATTAACTTCTGAGAAGTCCATCGCTTTTACTGGTATGGAGCCTCAGATTCTCATTGAATTTTCATTTGACCACGTATCGACGGGCGGAGAAATATCCCATGGGACTTCCGGTTACTCAGTTTGTGCGCTACGAAGATCGAATTCCGATTGACGTATTTGTTGTAAGTCCAAACCCCAAAATTCGCCAGGCGCTTCATGAGAAGCTCAGCCCGCCGCGCTGGAACGTTCGTCAGTCAGGCAGCGGGGCCAATGCCCTCGAATTACTGGAAAGTCACGGAACGGACGACGGGGTGTTGTTGCTTGATCCCATGTTGCCCGATCTCGAACCCAATGAATTCCACGGGATCGTCAAGCTGCGCTTCCCGAATACTCAAATACTGACGTTGAATTCGCACACCGGCCAGTTGCTGATCGGCACCTCGTCGCCCACATCGCTATCGACGCAACTTGTGGATCTGGTCAACCGCGGAGGAGCGGTCCAAACCCACATTGTCCCTGAAATCGATGGCCAGAATCCGCGTCAACGCTCCGAAAGCAAGAGCAATCTCCGCGGAATGATTGGGGATTCGGAATTGATGCAGCGGACCTATGCGCTCACGCGGATGGTCGCGGTTCGAGACACAACAGTGTTAATAACGGGCGAGAGCGGCACCGGCAAGGATCTGGTTGCGCAGGAAATCCACCTGATCAGCCCGCGCAGAAAACAGCCTTTCGTAGTGGTGAATTGCTCCGCGATCCCGGAGGCGCTGCTTGAAGCGGAACTCTTCGGTTACGCAAAGGGCTCTTTCACTGGCGCCGTTCAGTCTCGCATCGGCCGCATTCATGCTGCGCACGGCGGTACGCTTTTCCTCGACGAGATCGGCGATATGCCGCTGTCCCTGCAAAGCAAAATGTTGCGTTTCCTCGAGCAGGGAGAAGTACAACGCCTCGGCGGCAACGACAATCTAAAGGTGGACGTGCGCGTGGTAGCCGCCACCAACGCAAATCTCAAGAAAATGATCGCGGAACAACGGTTTCGCGACGACCTCTTTTATCGGTTGTCCGTCTTCCCTATCCAACTCCCCCCCTTGCGCGAGCGTATGAGCGATTTGGAAGAGTTGGCCAACGCGTTTGTCGCTAAATTCCACCCTGGAGTGCATCTGAGTCGCGAAGCCCTCGAGACCCTCAAACATCACACTTGGCCTGGAAACGTGCGCGAACTACGGAACTCGATTGAACGAGCCACAATTCTGGTGGGATCTGGACCGGAAATTAAGCCAGAGCACATTTTTCTTTAGCCCTTTGTCCCGTTCTGGACAAGATGTTTCCAGTTTGGCACTCGTCGTGCAACTTGAATAGGCAAATGTTGCCCTATTCTCATGTCGTTCCAATAAACAGCGCCGTTCTCGGCTCGCTGCACAGCACAGGGCTGCTGGCGGATGCCTTCTCGGAGTTCATCTCCGCGTCATCCCAACTCGAGGCGTCCTACCGTGATCTGCAGCGAGAAGTTGCCCATCTCGGCTTCGAATTGGAAGAGCGAAACACCGCGCTCACCAGAAGCCTGGCGGAAAACGTCAGAATCCGTGCGGCCCTTCAGCAAATCATCGATTCAATGCCCTGTGGCGTGCTGGTGATCGACTCGGACGAATCCATCGTCACCATCAATCCCGAGGGGCGCAGGTTGCTCGATCTCGGAAACGCCCAGGTTGGCAGCTTGCGCGATCTCTCCGCAATCAGCCAGGTCGACTTCGCGCCTCTCGTGGCAAGCTCTGAACTGGATATCGACAGCGAAGTATGCATTTCGTCCGCCGCCGGCAAGCGTTGGATTGCGCTCGGCAATCGAAAGCTATTTTGCGATTCCGGTTCTTATGAATTAGAAGACCAGGCGCCTCAGCTCAAAAGCATTTGGATTCTTCGCGATATTACCGCAACCAAGCAGGCTGAGCGGGAACGTGAATCCGCGCGGAACGCCATGGCGCTGGCGGAGATCTCCACCATACTGGCTCACGAAATTAGAAATCCATTAGCGTGCATGGAGTTATTTGCCGGGTTAATCGCGGAGGACCGCGGAAGCGACGCGCCATGGGTTTCGCCGCTGCGCGCAGGAATTCGTCAACTTGCCGGCACAGTCAACAATGTTCTCAATATCCACTGCGGAGGCAATCTGCATTTGGTGCCGATGGATCTGACTCCCTGCATCCAGAGCGCTGTTGAATTTGTAAGGCCCATTGCGGATCAGTCAGGTGTCTTGCTTTCGTTTCATGGTGGAGAGGAAAGGTTGAGCATTCAAGGTAACGACAATCTGCTTCGCCAGATCGTCTTGAACCTCGCGTGCAATGCCATCCGCCACACCGCCACCGGCGGCGCCATCAACGTGTCGACGCGGACAGTATCGCGTCTTGGGACCATGCGCGCCCTTGTAGAGGTCGCTGACACGGGCAGTGGCATAGAGCCGCACTTGCTTGACCGGATTTTCGAGGCGGGATTCAGCGCAAGCGGAGACACGCCGGGGTTAGGCCTGGCTGTTTGCAAGCGGCTCATGGCTTCACACGGCGGTGAGATACACGTCTCCAGCGAAGTAAACCATGGCGCCACGTTCCAACTGGAGTTTCCAACCCTATGACACACGATACCCCGTCAACAGTATTGGTGGTAGACGACGAACCCGGTATTCGCACTGCGCTGCGCGCCAACTTCCTTCGTCACGGCTGGCAAGTCGAAACGGCATCATGTGTCCGCGAGGCGATCCGCAACCTCGAAGGCAGGGAGTTCGATCTGGTCGTGAGCGATGTCCGTATGCCCGATGGTACAGGCATTGACGTTATGCGTTCGGTGTCCCGGTTATCGCCCGGATCGGCCGTCATATTGTTGACCGCGTATGGTTCCGTACCGGATGCAGTCAGTGCGATGCGGGATGGCGCGCTCGACTATCTCACCAAGCCCGTGTCGTTCGATCAATTGCAGACCATAGCCGCGAAGGTCATGCATCGGGCAAAGCAGATAGCAGCCACCGATCCCGCGTCGGCTGGCTCCATTGTCGGCCGATCTCCCGCTCTGCTGCGTGCCATTCAACGCGCCCGCGCCGCAGCCAGCACAGGCGCCGATGTTCTCATTGAGGCGGAGAGTGGCACGGGAAAAGAACTGCTGGCGCGCTTCATTCACGATTCCAGCGATCGAAGCCGCAAGCCCTTCGTCGCCTTGAACTGCGCAGCTGTCCCTGAGTCCCTGCTTGAAAGCGAATTGTTCGGGCATGGACGAGGCGCATTCACCGGCGCCGTGTCATCCAAGCCCGGCAAGTTCGAGTTAGCCGATGGCGGGACCATTCTGTTGGACGAGATCGGCGAAATGCCGCTACACCTTCAACCGAAACTCCTGAGGGCTTTGCAGGAACGGGAGTTTGAAAGGCTGGGCGAGGCGCGATCGATTCACGTGGATATTCGTGTGATCGCCACCACCAACGTCTCGCTTGCCAGTATGGTCGAGCGCGGCCGGTTCCGCGGCGATCTGTATTACCGCCTCAACGTCATTCCCCTCTCGCTGCCGCCCTTGCGCGATCGCCGGGAGGATATTCCAATTCTTGCCCAGCATTTTGCTGAGAAGTATGCCGCTCAAATGCGGTCAGCAACTCCTCGGCTTCGCCCCGAGTTTCTCGAACGTTTAGCCGCGCACACATGGCCGGGAAACGTCAGGGAATTGGCTAATTTCATGCGCCGTGTCCTCACTCTCAGCGGCACGCTCGACCTGGACGCCGGTTGCTTCGAAATGGAGTTTCAAGGTGGCTCCAGATCCCTGGCCCCTTCCCATTCACAAGCGCCCGCACCGCAAGCGGGCACCCCAATCCGCCAGGTGGAGCGGCTTCATCTGGAAAGCACTCTGGCCCTCACTGATGGAAATCGTACCCATGCCGCCGAAATGCTCGGCATCAGCCTGCGTACGCTTCGAAACAAAATTCGGGAGTACGGTCTCCCGCCGAGGAGGTACGCATAACATGGCTACGCCCCCGTCGCTCGACGCCTTGCAAGGCTATCTCAAAGTCGTTATGGATCGCCAGCAAATGATCGTCTCAAACATGGCCAACGTGGATACGCCTGGATATCACACCAAGGACATTGACTTCCAGGCTGCCATGCGGAACGTGATGAACGGCAACGGTTCTGCTCACCTGGAACCTGCTTCCCAGGAACTGCAGGGATTGCCGGAACGTCCCGATGGAAACAACGTGAACATCGACCGCGAGAGCCTGATGCTCTCGCAGACACAACTGCAGTTTCAGCTGGGCGTTCAGTTGGTGAAAGACCAATTCAGCAACCTGCTGACAGCCGTGAAAGAGAGCTAGCGATGGGAATCTTTGACATGATGAGCATCAGCGCGTCCGCCCTTTCAGCGGAGCGCCAGCGCGCGGAAGTTATATCCGCAAACATGGCAAATTCCGAGACAACGCATACCGATTCCGGCGGACCTTTTGTGCGCAAGGAAGTTATCTTCGGCGCCACCGGCGGTTCCCTGTTTCACTCCGTGATCAACGGTCTTGGGCGGCACTCCCAGGTTCCCGCAGGCTCGGTGCAACTCACCCAGGTTGTCGATGACCCAACCCCGCCGGTCATGCACTATGAGCCGGGCAATCCAGACGCGGACGCATCCGGGTTTGTAGCCTATCCAGCCATCAATCCAGTTAAAGAAATGGCGGACTTGATGGGATCCGTCCGCGCCTACCAGTTGAATGCATCCGCCATAAGCGCGGAGAAACAAATAGTCCAGGAATCGATCAGCATACTGAAGACCTCGTAGTGCGGAGTGGTGCCATGACCAATGTAAATCTGGGTGCAATTCCAAATTCGTATTTGCCGGATTCCTCGAGTCTCGGTGCTGCCGACAACGGCGAAGGGCTCAATTTCGGCGCTGTGCTCAAGAACGCTGTTCAGAGCGTGGATCAACTCAATAGCAGTGCTGGAGCGCAGGTGAACAACCTGTTGCAGACCGGAAGCGGCGACATGACCAGTGTCATGATCGCGGTCGAAAAAGCGGACGTCTCATTCCAGCTCATGATGCAGGTGCGTAACAAGATCGTCAACGCTTACCAGGATATCGAGAAAATGCAGTTCTAAGATTGAGGCGCCATGGCTGGAATCAACGACACGATCGAGCAGGGAAAGCAGTTCTGGGCTACCCGGAGCGGACTCCAGAAGAGATATCTCCTGGCAGGGGCAGCTGCCACGTTAGTCGTAATGGCGCTCTTTGTCAGGCTCATGGGCTCGCCCGACTATAAGCCGCTGTCGACGAACCTTGATGCCGCGGGCGCAGCCAAACTTGCGGCGCAACTCGAAGCCCAGGGAATCCCTCATCAAATCAGCACAGATGGAACCGCAGTCAACGTCCCGGCGGATAAGCTCGCCGCGGCCCATATGGCGATCGGTTCCCTTGGTTCGTCGCACACCGAACGAAACGGCTTTGAGCTATTCGACAAAATGTCGTGGGGACAAACCGAATTCGATCAGAAAGTCACGTATCAACGCGCTCTGGAAGGTGAATTGGAAAGGTCGATAGAAACGCTGGGCGATATTGAGAGCGCCCGCGTGCATCTGGTTATGCCTACTGATTCCGTATTTCTTGACCGGCAGCGCACCGCTAAAGCATCGGTGATCCTGAAGCTCCGGCGCAGTAGCCTCTCCAAAGATGCGGTTCTGGCCATCTCCCGGCTGGTTTCCGGGGCAGTGGATGAGTTAAAGCCGGAAGATGTTTCCATAGTCGATGCGGATTCAGCCAGGTCGCTCGGATTGGGCCACGACGGACAATCGGCCAGCGACGGTTTCGAGTCCAACCTCACCCAGCAACTGATCGCTACCCTGGAGCCAGTCGTCGGCGCCGATAGAATTCGCGCCAGTGTCAACGTCGATCATGACGAGGGCACTACGGACGAGAGCCAGGAAAAGTACGACCCCACCGTAAGTGCGCTTCTTAGCGATCAGAAGTCGGAAGACCATGCGGGTGGTACAGCGGTTGCATCGGGAGTTCCGGGAACCACAAGCAACATACCCACGGGAAAGGCCAAGACTTCCCCCGCGCCCGATTCAACCCAGTCATCGATCACCGAGACCGCCCAGTACGGCGTAAACAAAATGATCATCCACACAATGGTGCCGGCAGGCCGGATTCAACGTGTCACCGCGGCCATCCTCGTCGACGACGCGGTGACCAAAACCGTTCAGGGCAGCAAGGTGTCCTACTCCAGGCGCAAACGGTCGCAGGAAGAATTGAACAAGATTCAGCAAATTGCCGAAGGGGTCATTGGCTTCGATGCCAAACGCGGCGACAGTATCAGCGTCCAGAACATGTCCTTCGATGCGAATGCCGCCGACGCGGATCTCGCCGCTCCGAGTTGGATAAAGGAATCCGGAAAGACTATCTCCGATTTTTCCTCCGTATTTCGGCCGGCTTCCCTTCTCATCCTCTTCCTGCTGGCTTACCTGTTCGTGCTGCGCCCGATCCAGAAGCAAGCCCTGAAGCCCGGTCTCCCAAGTGGCGGCACGCAGCCCGCGCTGGCAGCTGGGTCGGGATCGGATCGGTTAACCGCAGGCTCACCGGAACCGGTTGATGCAACCCAGCGAGCGACCAAATTGAAACAGCAGGCGATCGAAATCACCAAGCAGAAGCCGGCGGTTACGGCGCGCGCCATCCAAACCTGGTTGCGGGAGGAGCCGTCATGAGCGCCACCGAACAAATGCAGCTGACGGGCACACGAAAAGCGGCGATCCTGATCTCCTTGCTTGGAGACGAGTCGGCCGCATTGATTCTCCGAAATCTTCCTGAGGATGACCTGCAACGCGTTACGGATGAAGTTTCTACCTTGCCGGCTGTTCCGTTTGACGTAACCCTTGAGGTTCTCGAAGAATTTCAAAACATGGTAAGCGCACAAGACTTCATGGCCGTGGGAGGTCAGGATGTCGCCACTCGCCTATTGAACAAGGCTTTTGGAGAGAGCGGCGCAAGGAGCATGGTCGAGCGATTGACTCAGGCCGACGAAATGAACCTGCTCCGCGTTGATTCGTTGAGCAAGGCCGATCCCAATAAGCTGGCCAGGTTCCTCATTGGCGAGCATTCCCAGACCAAGGCTCTGATCCTTGGACACCTCGATGCAAAACAGGCGTCGGCGCTGCTCATGAAGCTGGAGCCGGAGGTACGCGCGGATTGCGTGCGGCGTCTCGCGAACCTCGGCCAGTTTTCTCCGGAGGTGGCCGCGAAAGTCTCTTCGGTGCTGAATCGCAGGTTAAGAACGGTTGGAATTCAAACCAAGCGCGCAGACTCTGGCTTCAGAGATGCCGCTGAGTTGATGAACCGCCTTGACCCGCTTGCGGCCCGAGAGATTCTCGACAACATTGAAAGAGATGAGCCGAAGCTTGCCATCGGTATTCGCGATCTCATGTTCACCTTCGATGATCTTCTTGAAGTTCCCGAGCAGGAACTGCGCGAGTTGATGAGCGCGATTGACAAGAAAACTCTGATGATCGCCCTCAAGGGAGCAAGTGAAGAGCTTCGAAGCCATTTCTATCGCACCATGTCTTCTCGGGCTGTCGAAATGATGAAGGAAGATTCCGAAGTAATGGGGCCGGTTCGTAACAAGGATGTAGCCAAGGCGCAGACGGAAATCGTCGCAATCGCGCGCAAACTCGAGTCGGAAGGCAAAATCGCATTGAAGAGTGAGGGAGACGATGAGTACGTATTCTAGCGTTGAGTTCGAAAGCATGTTCCCGTTCCCTGTCAGAACCCTGGAGTACAGGGATATGGGTGCGCATTCAGCATCCAATGGAGCGGCCAAATCGTCGACCGATGTGCACAGCATGCGCGAAGGAAGTCAGCGCGACGCGGAAGTCAAGCGGTCAGAAACGGAATTGTCGGAGCGGATCAAGCACGAGCGGGCCGACGCGATCGCGCAGTCAGAACAAAAACTGCGGCTGGACTACGAACAAAAACTGCTCGCCGCGCGTGCGGCTGTAGGAACTGCAATCTCTGGCTTCGAGGCGCAGCGATCCGAGTACTTTGCGCGCATCGAAGCCGAAATCGTGCAGCTCGCTCTGGCGATTGCGGCCAAGATTCTCCATCGAGAGTCGCAAGTCGATCCCATGCTAGTGGCAACCCTCGTGAGAATGGCCGTGGATAAGATGCGCGAAGGATCGAGGGTCACGATTCGAGTCGCTCCTGGCCGCGTGGCACAGTGGAAGGCTTACTTCGTTAGCCACTCAACCCTCGCTCAAACCGAGGTGGTTGAAGATGCGGCGCTCAGTGAACAGGATTGCCTGCTGGAGACTGAGCTTGGGACTACCAACTTCGGCTTGGCTACCCAGTTGAAGGAAGTGGAACAGGGTTTCTTCGATCTCCTCGCATTAAGGCCGGTAGCGCGATGAAGACCTCGCTCCTGGCCCCGTATCTTCATGCCCTTCAAGCCGGCTCGACACTCCGGTGGAAGGGGCGTGTCAATCAGGTGATCGGAAACCTGATTGAGTCGGAAGGGCCATTCGGTTTTGTGGGTGAATCGTGCGAGATCATGGGCGCCGGCGATAAGAGCTACGCTGCGGAAATAGTAGGCTTTCGTGGAAACACCATTTTGTCCATGACTGCCGATCAGCCCCAGGGCATTCGGTTGGGCGATCAAATCGTAGCTTGGGGAGCACGTCCATCCATTCGCGTCGGTGCTGGTTTGCTGGGCCGGGTCATCGACCCAGCCGGCAATCCTCTGGACGGAAAAGGTGACTATCGTGCCACGCACGCCGTCACCATCGACGGTTCTGCGCCATTGCCGCTTGAACGGGTCGCCATTCGCGAACCGCTCGGCTGCGGCATCAAAGCTATCGACGGCTTCCTCACTTGCGGGAGAGGACAGCGCATCGGCATCATGGGCGGAAGCGGCGTGGGAAAGAGCACGCTGATTGGAATGATGGCGCGTGGAACCGCCGCCGACATGACCGTCCTCGCGCTCGTAGGTGAACGCGGACGGGAAGTCGGCGAGTTTCTTGAGGTTCTCGGCAAAGAAGGCCTTCGGCGCTCCGTCGTCATCGTCTCTACATCCGATCAATCGCCGCTTCTGCGCATCAGGGCGGCGCTCGCGGCCACTGCGGTCTCGGAATACTTCGCGAGCCTTGGAAAAAATGTTCTCCTTATCACCGATTCGCTCACCCGTTTTGCCATGGCGCAGAGGGAAATCGGATTGGCAGCGGGTGAACCGCCGACAGCGAAGGGTTACACGCCATCGGTCTTGAACATGTTGGCTCGGCTTGTCGAGCGGGCTGGCAACTTCTCGCAGGGCAGCATCACCGCCTTCTATACAGTCCTCATGGAGGGTGACGATCAGCTGGATCCCGTCGTGGATACCGTTCGGTCCCTTCTTGATGGGCACGTGATCCTGGATAGGAATCTTGCCATGCGCAGTCAATATCCTCCCATTTCAATCATCGAGAGCCTGAGCCGTTTAATGTCCAGCATGGTGTCTAAAGAACATCTTGCGAAAGCGAATGCCCTGCGGTTGTCGCTGGCGTCCTATGCGCGATCTGAAGACTTGATCCGCATCGGCGCGTATCAGAAGAATTCCGATCCCGTTCTGGATAGCGCAATTCAGAACCTGCCCGCACTCAACAAGTTCCTGCAGCAAAAGCCGGACGATCTCTACAAGTACGAGCAAGTCGTCGAGCTGCTGATGGCTCTGCCAGGTTAATTATGGCTTTCCGGTTCTCACTTGCAGCCGTGTTGGTGGTGCGCGAAAACGCGTTGAAGCGTGAAGAGCAGGCCCTCAAGACAATTCAACTTGAGATTGCCGGCATAGCCCGCCAGGTTGAAGAGCTCAATACAAATATTGCAAGCACGCACAATGCCCGCGAGCTGGCATTGCAGCATCCAATCGCGGCCGCTCAACTGCATTCATTCCAGCAAAGAGTTCAGGCACTCGTCGAAGCAAAGAAGACGCTCGTCCATCGTCTTCAAATACTGGAACTCGATCGCGAGCGCCAAATGAAGGTGTACCAGGCTGCTCATCGCGACCTCGAAACGATTGTCGAAATGTTCAATGAGCAGCGGGAAGCTCACGATCGCGAACATGATCGAAATGAACAGAAGCACCTCGACGACATCTTCGTAGCTCGCCGTCAAAGAAACTAGAACTTGTTTCATAAACCTGCTTTGCATCAGGGCACGACTTTAGTCGTGCCGAAAATGGCCTGAAAAGTGAGGGGTTTTAACCCCTGCGCGATGAATCCCCGGACATCGCGGCCATTTATGAAACACGCTCTAGAAACAACTTGATCCTCCGTTGCGGCCAATCCCGGTCGATCTGCGCCTCTGCGGCGCTGCATGAATCGAACCACCTTCAGCCCGCCAACATGCAGACTAGGCAGACATTGCCCAGCTCGTACGGCAAGGATTGCCGATTTTTCCGCATTCATCCGCGCTGCCTTGAATGGACGAACATCAACTCGTTTATATTCAATATCTTAAAGCCGCTCAAAATCGGCAGCGCCGACACAATCCTGGCGCGCTGCGTGCATGAATATCGGCGTGCGTATTTCACCAGCAGCGACGACCGCCACACAGGCTCCGCAGTCATCGGTACAGAACGTGCCGGCTGGTGACAGCTTCGCGTTCGTACTCACAGCGGCTTCGGCGAAGCCGCCTTCGAACCAGCCTGCAGCCGGATCAAGACAGGGTATGGCAGGACGAAGCACAACGAAACAAGCAGAAGGCAAAGCATCCTCGAACCAGAGCGAGCACACCGCAATCGTTCAACCTCCTGTCCCCCACGACCCCGCCAACACCGAAAGCGCTGCACTCATTCCGCAGCCAATTCAGGCGGCTCCATCGGATACGGAACAATCGCCCACTCAAGATAACAGTCAATCCGCAAATGACGGATCCTCAGCGATATCTGAAAAAGCCGCGGGTGTCGATGCCCCCAGACTTTCAAACGATCTGCCAGGATCGCAGCTAACTCATTCTCCATCCAACACCACTGGGCAGGAGAGCGATGCATCTTTACAAGACCCGCTGACATCTGCCGGACTATTGGATGCGGCCGATGCAAGTCATTCGACCGTGCCCTTCGAATCGATCGCCCTGCCAGGTCTTCCTGCGGGATCTTACGAATGCGCTGCGGGAAACGCCCTTGATCCATCCATGCAGCTCTCAATTCCCGCCGCTGGCTCAAACAAGCAAAGTGGAATCGCACCTGCAAATACCAACACGCAAAAGATCGCCTCCGACGCGAGCAGGTCGACGAATCCAGACTTGATCGGCACGCCGAACTCAGGTGCCGGCAAAACCAAAGACGATTCGACGGGCTCCGGCAACCTTCCCAATCACAATTCTCAAAATGCCCAAGCCGATTCTTCTCAGAGCGCGGCGTCGACACCGGGAGTCCAGGGCATCGCTGCGGCCCATCCTCAGTTGCAGACCGTAATGAACCAGGTTGTCTCTCACGAATCGGCAATCACCCCACGCGGGACGGATACTCTTGCCGATGCAACTCACCTCGGCGCGAGACCGGAGGCCACCCCCTCAAGCGAATCGGATAGCAGCGAAGCCATGGCAGCCTCCGGCATCAGTGACGCAAAGCTCATGCAGACAATGAGCGAGTCGGAAATGCGCATTGGGCTGAGTTCAAGCGGCTTTGGAGACATCTCGATTCGCACGTCGGTCTCGAACCACCAATTGCTCGCGCAGATATCCCTCGATCACAACGAACTGAGCCAGGCAATTTCAGCGCATGTCTCGTCGCTACAGACGAAACTTGGCGACGAGTATGGCCTTCACACATCCATCGAGATCAACAACTTTGCATCGCCCTATTCGGGTGAGCCAGGGCATTCTTCGCAAAAGGAAAGAGGAACACCCTTTGGAATATCTCAAGCCGCGGACGCTGCGGCTCAGAGAGAAGAAGTAACCGGTTTGAGCCCGGAAGTCTTTGTAAGCACAGCCAACGGAACAAGGTTGGATATCAGAGCATAAGGCAGTAATGAAGCCAGAGAGGAAGAACACATGAACATTCAAGGAATCCTTCCAATGATCACAGCGCCGATGACGGCGCAGAATGCCCAGTCAGTTAAGTCTAGGTCGATGAGCAGCACAACGGGCAGCAGCAGCACAACCGGCGCCAGCAGCACTTCGGGCAGTAGCAGCACTTCAAGCGGTCCGGGAGGGCTCTCTTCAACTCAACTTGAAAGCACCTTCCTCAACCTGCTGGCCACCGAGTTGCAAAATCAGGATCCTACGTCTCCAGTCGATCCGACTCAAATGGTTGGTCAGCTGGTGTCTCTCAACCAATTGGATCAGCTCATCTCGATCAACTCGACGCTTTCGAACCTTGGCGGTTCTGGCTCAAGCACCACAGGCGCCTCGGGAACAACACCGGCTTCGCAAAGCACAGCAGCCGTTGCATCGGGTGCATCGGGTATCGGAAGCGCGTCCACCAACACGCAAGCAACTCATATTCCGTCTGTATCCGCGATGCAGACTCAATTACAGTCGGCGTATTCCAATGCCGCCGGAACAAATGCCCTCATGAACTTGTACGGCAGTTTTACGGCTCCGGCCCAAACTCAGCAATTCTCAACCACAGGAGGTAGGTAAATGGCATCCTTTGCAATTCCACTCTCAGGCCTGGCAGCAAACTCTGAATGGCTGAGCACAATCTCAAATAACCTGGCCAACCTCAACACCGACGGCTACAAGGATCAAACCATCAACTTTGGCGACCTTCTCTACCAGATGCAGGGGTCCGCGGGAAACAACGATCCGATTCAGATTGGCTCCGGCGTGCAAGTTAACAGCACCACCTCCAACTTCACAAATGGCAATGTCGATTCCACCGGCGTGGCTTCGAACATGGCGCTCCAGGGCAATGGATTCTTCGTTGTAAAAAATGGCGGCGAGACAGACTATACCCGCGCCGGCGACTTCACGGTGAATTCCTCGGGGCAGCTCACGGATCCCAGTGGCGATCTGGTCATGGGCTACCCCGCAGTCAATGGAGCCGTCTCGACAACCTCCGCTCTTGGTCCAATCACGGTAAATCAGGCGGCCGTGATTCCCGCTGTACCTACCACGAGTTTCGATACCACCACAAATCTTCAGGCTGGGGCGGCCGTCGGCGCCACCTTCAGCACACCCATCAACGTGGTTGACTCGCTCGGCATCTCGCAGACCCTGAGCATCCAGTACACAAATACAGGCACCAACACCTGGAGCTACAACATCACCTTGCCGGCTTCCGCCACAGGAGGCACCGGAAACCCAACTACAGTAGCCTCCGGTGCGCTCACCTTCAATTCATCCGGTGCGCTCACCTCGCCTTCCGGATCGGTTACCGGAATCAACATTACCGGCTTGTCCGACGGCGCCGCGCCCATGAGCCTTACCTGGAATCTCAACGGCGCATCGGGAAGTCCAACCCTCACCCAGCAGGACTCGGCAAGCGCTACCTCGGCCACCAATCAGAATGGCTACGGAGAAGGCACGCTCACCGGTTATTCAGTGCTCGCAGACGGAACGGTGCAAGGGCAGTTCAGCAACGATCAAACACTGACCCTGGGGCAAGTCGCCGTGGCAAGCTTCGCCAATGTTCAAGGACTCACGCAGGCGAGCAACGGCAACTTTCAGTCTTCAATCGCTTCGGGAGCCGCGGTTGTAGGCCAGGCTGGCGTAGGCGGAAACGGCACAATCACCGGGGGAGCTGTCGAGGAATCCAATGTCGACCTCTCCACCGAATTCTCGAACATGATCGTCGCTCAGCAGGGTTACGAGGCCAACGCGAAGGCTCTCACCACGTTTGACCAGATCTCCCAGGCCACCATCCAGTTGATCAGTTAACACTGGCGAACTGGACCGCTGGTTAACTTACGATTAGAAACCTCCGCCGGGCGAATCATTCGCCTGGCGGGGCGCTCTTTCGCATGGCCGGTTCTCATGGCTATCTCACCAGGTGTGCCCCCTTGCCGCCGGAGCCATAGCTGCCTGTAACTCATTGTGTGAGAACAACCTGCCCGCTCGCCAGACCCGCCTGCGCAGTAGTGCGGCCGCGACCCCGATTCCGGCCCTCGGATTGCATTTACCCTCTCGCAAACGCTCCACTCATTGTCTTCATGATTCGCTGACCCGAACTCGGTCAGATCGTGATGGCGTGATTGGAGACCAAGCGCGAGAGGGACCCCATGAGTGCCGTAGTCCAGAATCTTGAACAGAATCCCGCCGATCCGCTAAGACCGGTTTCAACAGCCGGCGTTGATCCGCTTGACTGCATGCAGTGGCTGCCATGCGTCCTCAGCCTTGAGGTACCAATTGTTCGCTTCACCATCGGCGACCTTCTCCAGCTCGGCAAAGGTTCCGTTGTCGAGAGCTCTTGCCACCACACCAGCGACGTTCCGCTGCGCGTAAATCAACTGCTGATCGGATGGACTGAGTTTGAAGTGATCGGCGATCGCCTCGCGGTGCGGATTACGGATCAGGCATGAGTACTTCATTCAGAGCATTCGACCCGGCCCTGCTTGCTACCCGCAATCAGCCGTCCCTCGTCGCCTCTGGTCCGGGGGTCCCGCCTCCCAACATGAATACTCCATTCAGACCATTCAACCCGGCCCTGCTGGCTCCCCGAAATCTGCCGTCCCTGGTCGCGTCTCGTCCGGTTGCCCCGACTTCGAACACGAATTCTGCATTCAGACCATTCGATCCGACCCTGCTGGCCGCCCGTAATCAACCGTCTCCAGTCACGCCTGACCCGCTGCCCGCGTATCCAAACATGAGTGCTCCATTCAGTGCACTGGACCCGGCCCCACGAGCTGTCCGCAATCAGCCGGTCCCCGTCGAGCCTGACCCGGCAGCTTTGTATCCAAACATGAATGCTCCATTCAGTGCATTCGACCCGCGCCCACGGGCTGCCCGCATTCCGCCTTCCCCAGTTGCGCCCGACCCGCTGCCCGCGTATCCAAACATGAATGCTCTATTCAGAGCAATCGACCCGGCCCCGCTGGCTGCCCGCATTCCGCCCTCACCAGTCGCGCCTGACCCGCTGCCCGTGCCTCCAATCATGAATGCTCCATCCAAAGCATTCGACCCGGCCCCGCTGGCTGCCCGCAATCAGCCGTCCCCAGTCTCACCCGACCCGCTGCCCGCGCCTCCAAGCATGAATGCTCCAATCAAGGCATTCGACCCGGCCCCGCCGGCCGCCTCCAATCAATCGTCCCCGGTCGCCCCTGATCCCCTGGCAGCGACTCCAAAATTTCATGCGCTGTTGCGCGAGTGCGAAGACAAACCGGTCGTCGATCCACCCAGACTATTGGAACTGTCCTGGCCAGACCGCAAGACGGCGCGGATAAAGAAACGCCCAAAAGCCAACACCCTCGCACGCGCATGGTCATGGCTCAGTACGCAGTACCCCCTCGCGCCTGCAAAACGCATGCGCATGGTTCAGAACATTCCGCTCGGCGAAAAGCGCTTTGTCGCCCTGGTGACGATCGACAATCGCGAGTTCCTCATTGGAGGAGGCTCAACCGGCGTGTCGCTGCTCTCCCAGTGGGACTCGG
>Ga0181537_10001244_pt1 | contig 23703 bp, 16 predicted proteins | sample PEATcosm2014_Bin_39_FD_119765 | JGI IMG/M metagenome (GOLD analysis project Ga0181537, IMG submission 119765) | Peatland microbial communities from MTU Mesocosm Facility, Houghton, MI, USA - PEATcosm2014_Bin23_10_metaG | ecosystem: Environmental > Terrestrial > Soil > Wetlands > Peat | place... | reverse complement strand
GAACTTTTCTTTCCTAATCGGGAGGGCTGCACAAGTACCTTGACATTTTCCGAATGTGTAATCCTAATTTGGTATATGGACACTTTCCTAATTTGGTATATGAGTCTGAGTCCAATACGTGGTGCTAAAAATAGCACCGTGCCATCAAAAATAGCGGCAACTTCCCGTCTCTTAAGCCAACTCACTGCTCATTCCTGGTACACTTTTCGTTGTTGTGATGGATGAGCCCGAGTGTGATGAGAATGGTGTGCAGTACGACGATCTGCTCAATCCTCGGGAGCGCGTACGGAATCCGATGGAGCAAGAGATTTTCGAGAAGATCCTGTACGGAAGGCGCCTGGCCGACCCCTTGCCTCCTCCACCACCCCAGGACATTGATCCTGTTGTTGCTGTCCGCGCCACTGCCCCTGAACCCAGAAAGCGTCCCGCGGTGGATGAATCACGCACCGCACTCAAGAAAAAGAAGCAGCAGCGGCCGCCGCCACCACAAGAGATCTCCCTGGAGGATATGATTGCCGAGATTCCCGGCCCTCCACCTGCTGCTGCCACCGCCACTGCGGTTTCTCGTTCGACCACACCCACGCTTCCGCCTCTGTTGTTGGCAACGTTAGAGGACCCGGCCCAGCCAGACGAAGACGACGACGAAGAAGAAGACGAAGCGGACAAGGAGAAGTTCGAGCTGCCAGACTCTGCGCCCGACTATCTCATTGGCACTCTGCCGCTCTGCAACGACACCAAGCCAGTGTGCACGACGAGCAAGGCCGGGACCTGGTACCAGGACATGCTGAAGCTGCACGACGAAGTGCTCGTCTCGAGCTCGGATCTCTGCCTCCAGTTTATCGATTTTGTGCGCAAGGAGTGGATCCCCAAGCACTGGCTCGGCCACCGTTACCTCTTTGACCACAAGCTGCCCATGGCGGTTCCGGGGCTGGACGATCTCTACAAGAACACTGTGCCGGTCGAGACCGTCGTTCGCAAGCACCTCGAGGTGATGCCGTTCTGGGCGGACAGCGTCTACCCAGCCATGACCGCCGCAGATGCCGAGAACCATCGGGTGCCGATCATGCCCGTCTACAGCGACGGCAACAACACGTTGGTACAGGACCAGCCATTCTTCAAGTTTCGTCACTTTTACTGCATGGACCCGGACACCAGGCAGTACAGCTCGGCCCTCATGTATCCCACCCTGCGCGAGCTGGCGCTGGTGGCGCAGAAGCCCGAGTTGTACCGCAAGATCGCTGATCAGTGGAGTGGACCCTCGGTTCCGCTGCTCAGCGAGGACGGCACCAAGCCGTTGGTCCCCCTCGACATGCTCTGCCCGTTCCAGATGCGAACCTCCATGTCCCAGCTCAGCACCCCTGGGTTCATCGTCTTCCTCACCGAGGTGGCGACCCTGCCACTGCCTTCGCTGGCAGACGTGCTGGGCGCTCGCGGCAAGGCCGCCCTGTTTCGCCCGGGGAGCAAGGCGGCCGAGACCGAGGGTCGTTGCCTGTTCAACAAGAAGGACCCGGCCGAGTACGAGCTGTTTATGCGTCTCCGGCTGGAGACCCTCAACTGCATGCTCTTCAGCGTGGTGAAGAAGCACATGCCAGAGTATCGCGTCTTCCGGAAGACAGAGCTGCTGGAGGCCAACATCCTGGGTGATCAGTACCGCAATGGCCAGATCGGCCTCGCGGCAAAGGCCCTCAACACCTACCTCATATTTCGGTACCTCTCGGCGCGTCGCTACCTCGAGTGCTTCTGCTCGCTGGGCGAGTTTATCTGCTCCCCGACGATGCGACACAGTGTCTACCACACGATCGGCACCCAGGACATCCTGGGTTCGAAGCCGTTCAAAGAGACAGTCAATGGCGACAAGCCACCGCTCCGCAAGGACCTGGAGGGCAACGTTATGCTGAAGCGTGGGATCATTCGCCACATGTACAACCGCGTCTCCAAGAAGGACACGATGCCGGGCTGGACCGACGGACAAGTCACCGCCGAGACGCTCTTTGGCATGGTCCTGCTGCGCTGCCTCTTTACGCGCGTGTTTGAGGGCAAGAATCCGCACGCCTACAATGTGGTCGAGCTGAAAGAGATTCCCGTCGGCATGGAGGCAAAACACGTCTTCTGGACCCAGTACGCTCGCATGAGCGCCGAAAAGAACGTCAAGTCACAGTTCAGGCCGGCAGACTTTGGGCTGTCCGAGGGCATGATCAACTCTTGGAGATTCTGCACCATCACTCAGCCGGCCCACTTTCACATTGGCGTGCTAACAGACTTTGTCCACCGGATGCACACCATCTACAACAGCAGCGACAACAACGTCAAGACCGTGTGCTACTACCACCCGGCCGTGCTCTACTCGAATCGGATCTGGCCTGGCTCAGCCAAGGCCCGCAGGCTCCAGCGCGCAAGCACAAGACGGGCCCTCAAGCTGAACCCGTTCTTCTGGCTGCACCTGAATAAGCTCTGCGGCGACGACAACAACAACGAGGCCGAGGACAAGATCAAGGTCAACCGGACGTCGGATGCCGACATACTGGCCGGCATCAAGGGGTGCTCTGGATGGGCCGAAGAGCCGGCGAGGTTCTACCTCGCCCAACTCATCAAGCGCTACACCGTGTACATCACCCACGACACGGGAGACTGGAAGCCGACCAACTTGGTGCCCCCGGAGTTGCAAAAGACCCTCGTGGCCAGCAAGTGGCAGCCCATGCACGGCGACTACAGGTTCATGACCAAGCACGAGGCCATCATGGCGCTCATGATGTTTCACCACGACGTGCTCTCCAAGAGGCCCGATTCGCCACCCCTAGCAAACTCTGCCGCCCTGACGGGATGGGCGCTCCGCAACGCTGCCAGCTACCTCAGCGCGAACGTCCGCATCACCAAGCGCAGCAAGTGCGCCGTTGTTCCCAACTCTGATCTGGCCAAGTGGCTCGAGAAGGAGTTTCCGCCCGTTGCACAGGACAACAGCGCCATCAACAAGGAGTTTGAGCGTCGTGTTACACAGTGGAAACAGCAACAATAAGAACGCACGACAAAAAAACTTGTATCCCTTTATGAGTATGAACCATCGTCTGAGAGAGAGGAAAAATATGTTTGGCCGCAACGACGACGATGACGAGAATGGCAATTGGTTGACTAGCTGCACCCATCGAGTGAGGACCTGGTTCACGCGGCGCTGGTCCAGCGAGGAGGACCAGGGCGTGCGGATCTATCACCACGAGTGCTACCCGTGCAGTTGGTGGCGCATGATGTGGGACACCTGCGCGCGCGACTGCTGTGGCAAGCGCCCCTCCCCCGGCCTGATGATGGGCCTCTCCTTTGTCTTTATTGTGGTGGCGGTCGGACTGTTCATCGCCGGAGGCATCTACGCGGCAGACTACGAGAAGACCGTGCGCTATCAATGGCACACTGGTGCTGCGCTGGTGCTGCTGCTGATCGCATTCCTCGGCCTGATCGGCTACAAGTACCGCATCGACTCTCGGAACCCAGACTTTTCCATGCTGGCCAGCGAGGACGAGGGCCGAGAGGAATGCCTCATGTACATCCGCATGGGCTGGCTGTTGCTATTTGCCGGCAGCGGAGTGCTGCTCATGCTCTTTGAGGTGGTGTACTTTTGGTACTCACCGCCCGATGACAAGCCCCAGCCCACCGACACTGTGCCCGCCGGGTTCTTGCTCGGGTCAGCTCTGTGTCTGATATTGGCTTTATTCTTTCGTTTCCTATGTACAGTGTTTCGCGCCTATCTCGAACGCGAACAAGAAGAAATGGCGGGGAACGGAAACCTATAAAACTTTTCTGACGCTGCTGCTAGTCGTCATTTCGTATCTTGGGAGCAATGTAACACTTGACCGAGCCCAGTCCCTTGTCCATGTCGTAGCGAATAGTGATAGGGGCGTTCTCGGCGTACTCTAGGACGACGTGATCGCTCATTGATCCACCCAGGCTGGCAAACGCCAGCATCTTGAGCGGGTAACTCGTCGGCTCGAGGGGTTTTGTGTGCCGCTTGCTCTGGAGCACGACACCGGTCCCGGCCTGAGTCTCTTTGGCCTCAGAGGCTGATTTCTTGCGCTTGCCGCCAATGGCACCTCCAGTGAGCTTGGAAATCTCTTCGGCGGCCTTGCTCATGATCAGGTGCTCCATGTCCTCCTCAATGTCCACCTCGAGGTTCGGGTCCAGTCCAGGGGGACGACGCTCATCGTCGTCCGAGTCGGCTTCCAGGACCTGTAGCCGGCGCCGAAACACCATGTTGCACCGGTTCCAGGCTGCGGCCTCTCCTTCCTTTTCGGCTTCGTCATCCTCCTCCCCGTCCTCGTCCACGTCGCCCTCGTTGTGGAGTTTGTAGCGCCGCTTGCCCTTGCCGATCATGCCTTGGTCGTCCATCTGGAACACCAGGTGCTTTAGCCGGAGTGGAGCGCCGCCATTCTGCTGCTGCTCATGATGCTCTTCGTCCTCTTCCTGGTTGAGTGCAGCCACCTTCTTGGCGTCCTTGCCGTGGATCTCCTTCTTGAATCTCTTGGTCTTTTTGTCGAGGTTCTCTTCGTCCTGCTCTTCGTCATCGCTCCCTTCTTGCTGCTGCTGCTCCTCCTCCTCCTTGACGGCGGTCTGATAGTCGAATCCGATCGTAAGCATGTCGGTCATTGTGAGCCAGTCCTTGATGAGGGTCTTGAACTCGCCAGAGAGGATGCGCACATAGACATCGGGCTTAAAGTCAGCGGGCACCTCCAGGCGTTCGCTCTGGATGTCCAGCACCTTGAGCATGTAGCCTTCGGCCTCTTCGTCCTTGTTGATGATGGGCAGCCCAGTTTTCTTGCTGAGGACGAAGAACAAGACGCTCACATTGTCGACGCAGTCGTGACCTTCCCTCTTGCCAATGTTGAAGACGAGGCGGATGTACTTGTGCTTGGTGGCGAAGCCGTGGGCCACCAACTTGAGGAGACTCTCGATACAGATGCCGACTTCCATATCCTGGCGGATCTTGTCGTTGAGTGTCCAGCTCCAGCGGATCATGCCACCACTGAGCAGCATGACGTCAATCAATCCGACACGGCACGACTCCATGAATGTGATCTGGATGCCAGCGCGCGTGAGGACAAAGTTGACCTTGGTGTTAAAGTTCTTCAAAAACTTGAGCAGCTCGAGCAGAAACTTGGTCTCGAGCATGCCCGCGATGGCGTTTGGTGGGTCATAGTCGGCTGATTTGACAGTCACGTTCTGGCGCTTCTTGGCTGCTGGTGGCTTCTTGGCGGCGGCCGCCGCCGGAGCTTCCTTCTTTACGACAACCCCCTTCTTTGGTGGCGGCGGCTGTTTAGTAACGACAGTGCCAGAGGCCTTGGCCTTGCCGTTCATCCCTCGATAGTAGTGGCAGCAGTACCTGGACACGAGTGGTTTTCTGACTTGCCTATTTTCTTATGCATACAAGAGTGACTATTTTTGATAGCAAGGCTATTTTTGGAACTGGGATTTGTTGTTTCATTTTTCCTTTTTACTACACGTGACAAAACAACAACAGTAGCAGCAGCAGACAAACAAATGATTAAATCGTCAAAGAGGAGGGAGGGCAGAGCAGGAAGAGTGGCCAGTTGTGTTGTTCAGGAGGTCTTTGCCTCGGTCTTGTTGCCCTCGACGCCGACTGCTTGACCAGGGATGGGACCGTATCCCTCTTGGACGAGCGCCGCTGGGACGGGCTCGTAGATGAACACGCCGAGGAAGAGGACGAGGAGGATAGCGAACGACAGTGCCATGTCGAACCATTCTCGGACCTGGATGTCGTAGTTGTTGTTGCCCTCGGGTGCCAACAGCTGATTCAGGGCAAAGAGGCCGAATGTGACGGCAGCGCCGATGCTCCAGATCCAACAGAAGATCTTCTGGCCCTGGCTCTTGAGCTTGCTGTGCACGGCCTGGGCGTGGAAGAACTGGATGTAGATGGCGGCGAAGCCAGGAATCGTCGTGCACAGACCAAGCCACCACCAGACGTTTGCGCCGGTGGAAAGGCCCATGCCAATGAGTGCGGTCACCGAGAGTGTCCCGAGCAGCACGAGCGCCCAGCCGAGAACGGTCTCGAGCCAGAGCAGGGTGGCGGCAAAACTGGTGACGACGAGGGCCGACAGCACAAACACGATGCCGCGCATGTAGTTGTACTCGACGCCGTCGGTTCTTTGGTACCAGCCAAACTCCTCCAGCAGCATGGAGCCCATGAAGGAGTGGGCAAAAGAGATGCCGGCAGCCCAGAGTGCGAGCTTGGCAGACTCTGGGTGCTTGCCGAGGGGCCATCCAGACAAGAAGAGGAATGCAACGGTGGCGACCGCTCCTCCAATACTGAGGAACCAGTAGGAGGTGTTGACGCTCATGGTGGCGGTGATGGTATATCAGACGACGAAGACGACGACGAGCCCCTTGATTTCTTTGTCAGTTGTCGTGTGTTGAAAAAGACAAGAATCAAAAGTGAGGAGGTGAGAGAAAAAACCCCCAAAGGGAACGGTACCTTGGATTAAATTATTCCACTATAGCAGCGCTCTGTGTCTAGGAAACAGATCGGCCCAGAGACTTTTTGTAGTGATACAGGCAGAGCCGATATTTATTAATTTGCTGCTGCTGCTGGAGGAATGGGCACGCTGAGGTTGTTCTGTCCCGTGGGGGCGCCCCAACGATCGATGATGGCGCGGCCGTTCTCCCAGACCTGACGAATGTACTGATAGCGGTCGGCGGTCTTGCGCAGCTCCTCGTAGGTCTCGGTCACGTAGGCGACCGGATTGTCTGGCACCAGTGCATAAAAGTCCACGGCGATGATCGAGAGCGCCAGCAGCACCACGATGACGAGGAACGCTCGGGCCAGGAAGCGATTCAACCTCATCCAGAGCCAGCCACACCCAGCCAGTGCAAAGAGTATACACATCAGTAGCATCAGCAGGAAGAATCGCTCATCCGTCATGATTAGGATGACGAGCCGGCTCATCCTCTCGTCGCCGTCTTCACTGCCACAAAGTTGAACTCTTTTACACTCGGTTGAAATCTTCCAGTGTCGCTACTACTGCATCATCTTGACCGCGTGCGGTTTCCTGCCCAGCTCCTTCATGCGCTTCTTGAGGCGCTCCAGGCTCGTGCGGCCATCCTTGGGGCTGGGCTTGGGAGGCAACGGGGTGTTTTGTGATGCGGGCGGTGGTGCCAGACCCAGGTCTTGGTCCTCGGTTTCATCATCAACGGCAGTGGCAGCGGCAGCAGCAGCAGGTGGCTTTGGACGATAGGATGCCGCCGCCTTCTTGGCCCGTTTGATTGCGTCGGGACAGATCAGCTTGATCTGACGCTTCTGCTTCTCGAGCCGACCGGCCTCGTACGTGGCGCGTATGCGCTCGATCGACTCTTTGAGGCGCTCCGCGTCGTCGTTGTTGCTGGCCATTTACTAAAAATAGAAACCGCGTCGCCCCTCTTTAAGTCTTTTGTGAAGCTAAAATTGGAAACCGTTTTATAAGAATCAACCCAATCCTCTCGAGAACAAGATAACAGCGGCAGTAGCACACGTGATGTTGCAAAGGTATGAGTAGCAACAGCGGCGGATTAACCGTCTCCTTCCTGCTCCTCCTCGTTGGTTGGCAGCTTGTGATGACTGTCGACAGGGGCCTCAGCGGCAGCACCGGTGGCATCTGCAGGAGCATGCGGAAGATCCGTGTCGCGCATGACGGGAGTAGCACCGGCGCCGGCACTATCGGCAGCGCGCATGACTGACTCTTGTTCCTTTCTCTTGCGCTCGAGCTGCAGTGCCTTGATCTTTTCGAGCAGGGCCTCTTCCTCGATCTTCTCGCGGCGCTCCTTGGCCTCCTTCTGGCGAGCATCAAGGGCCTTTGTCTTCTCTTCGTCATACTTTTTCTGAAACTCGGCGTCGTTGGTCAGGAAGAAGCCGAGCATGCCGGTGGTCCAGAGCACCACGACGCGGTTGGAGAAGACCCGAAGGCTAGAGTACACGTGCTGGCCGAGCGGCATCTCGGCGATCACCGAGGGCTGGTCGAAGCGCGACGGCGAACAGGTATGCGGGCTCGACAGCGAGCCAATGTCGACCGTGTTGTTGGCTCGGTGTAACGCCAAGATGTTGCCGCAGGTGGAGGCGGAGACGCACGTGCCAATCTCTCGGAACAGCTGCTCTGGTTTCTTGCCGCGCGAAATCTTTAGCTCAAAGTCTCTTGGCAGGCCGAGCTGGACGTAGAGGTTGCAGTAACTGGTGGCAACGACGCGCGGCTCCTGACGATCCCCATGGCCGACGGTGCGGAACAGCAGCGTCCAGATTGGCTCGCGTGCCTTGTTGGCGTGGATCGAGTCGCCCGGTAAGATTGGCTCCTTCTCGCCTGCGGCGATGGCACGCTTCTGCTCCTCCTTCTGTGCCGCAACCTCTTCTTCAGGGCTCGGAGCCAGGAACATTGGGTGCTCGCCGAGTTGATACGCGCCGGTCTCTAGCTGCAGCTGAAGCACGTGGATGGAGCCGTCTCCCGCGCATACGTAGAACACCGTTTGCAGCTGATCGTGGAACGCCAGGTTGTTGATGTACTCGGACGAGACGGTCTCGCTCGACTTGGTGATGCCCAGATTACGGTACTCTTCGGTGTTGGTCTGACCCTTCAATTCGAGGACGCGCTTGCGGTAGAACACCGGCGTCAACGGAACGTACGTGATTGGCTCGTGGAGAAGGCGACCGCCACCAGCAAAGATATCGCGAAAGTACAACCGAACGTGCGGCGGGAGATGGACCGAAGGTTTGTTGTCGCTGCCGTCCGTGTCCATTGCCGTTGGCTGACTCTTTGATGCAGCAGCGGCGGCGGCTCCATCTCCCCCATTACCATTACCACTTCCCACCCATCCAGGTGCCTTGTTGAAAGCGACGGCGATCACCGAAGCGCCGTCGTTGCAGCAAAGCAGATCTGGAATCATGCCGGGAAGCTGGAGGCGGATCTTGCCCAGGCGGGGGTCGACACGGAGGGGGACATGAACGTTGTAGATAAACACCGAGTCGGGTTCCTTCTCCTCGAGCACCAGTGCCAGGGTTCCGCGAGCGGTGAGGTGGTGCTGGACGATCTTGCTGCCCAGTTTGATCATACTGCCCTCTCGATCGAGTATGGCCTCCCAGGCCGGAGAGACGCCCTCGGTCTTGACCTCGAACGGTTTCGTAGAGTCCTTGCGCGTGCCGGGATTCTCGTTGCGAGAGTAGGCAGTGTTCATGATCACCGTCTCGGTCTTGACCTCGGGTGTGATGATGCTGCAGCGGAACAGGTAGAAGTTCTTGTCCTCGATGAACTTGGGCGCAGGCATTGCCAGCTGCTGCTTGGCGGTCATCTTGGCTCTCTTCTCGGCCTCTGGGTCCACGGGCTTGAAGGTGGCGGCCATCACCGCGTACTGGTCCGTGAGGCCGAGCACCGTGGTGCGCTGGAACGGCTGCGCCACAAGCTTGTCTTGCTGAATGTGGTCGCGATAGACATGCATCTGGCAGCGGACGTGGTACTTGTCGCGATCGAGGAGCTTGTTCTGTTGATCCCGGAGCCAGGTGTACTTTTGCTGATAGGTGGTGCACCCAGAGGCACGCGCAAAGGGGTCGTCGTGGAAGATTTCGTCACCGTCCTCGTACGCGTCCAGAAAGAGGTCGCGCCACTCTTGTTCGTTCTTGGGCGGACGACTCAGCCGTACGCTGCCAGAGCCATCGACCAGGTAACGGATGGGCTGATCGTTTGGTTCGGCACCGACAGCGGCGGGTATTGGTGGTGGTGATGCATCACCGCCGCTGCCGCCACCGCCCGCTGCAGCCTTGATACCATCTATAATCTCGTGTTCGAGCTGGTCGATTCCGTGACCGTTTTCAGCGGTAGCAGCTTGCATCGCAGAGGATTTTTTCTCCCGGGTGTTACTATTAAAGACCAGGGCGGGAACTCGGAGAGAGAGCGCGCGCGAGCGGAAAAACAACACTCGGCTCAAAAGATTGATGCCGAGTATTTAAGGGGAAAAAGTGAAGCTATTAATAGCTCTCGGCGGTGACTTCTATTTATGGATGATGAACCCAAAAATAGTCACGCTCAGAATCGCTTTGCTCAGCGTCTCGGAGTTGTCGTGATCCGCGGAGCAGCAGGAGGCAACGGCGGCCCCATCGCACCTGGAAGACTAGCACTGACAGACGAGGAAGCAGAGCTGCGTACACAACAGCAACGCGTCGGTGGCGTTGTTGCCCGACCCACTACTACACGCCCACCTCCCATCGAGTCTCTGACGCAGGAAGAGCTCCTACGCACCCTGATTCGACGAGACGTGAGTGACAATCCACAGCTCAAGGCACTCTTACAACAGAAGCCCCCCGCTGCTGCTCCTGCTGCTGCTACTCCTATGGTTGTCTTCGGCGAGGCAACAACAACTCCATCACCAAAGCGTAACAGCAACAGATGCGAGCGATCTTCCTGTCTGGTGATCATCCCGGTGCTCGCCATCATCCTGCTCATTGGGATTGTGGTGGCCGGGGTCATCTACAACGATGCGAGAGGTCGCGAATCTCAGCTGCACAGCCTGGACATCTTTATTGCCCAGCACCAGCGCACTCTAAACACAACAGCAGCAACAATTAGCTGTGGCAAGGGCACCTATCCACGCAGAGGTCTGTGTGCACCAGATCCCGCCTACTTTGATGCACCCCCTGCTCCATCAGTGTCATCGTCTTTGTTGAACAAGCGACAACAACAAGAACGCTGCCCTGATATTAGCACTCTAGCATGCTCGAGCTTCTCTGGAGACGCGCTCAATGCGAATCGATCGCTGGTGCGCAGCTATCTGATCGATTATGCCACCACCTGGTCGCTGGCGCTGCTCGGTACGCCAGGAGAACCTCCCACTCCCTCGGACGACGTGCTCAGGCGCACCTATGCCCTCTGTCAGACCTCTTCTGCCCCATCGAGCATCTACACCAAGCTTCAGCGCGAGCTGGACAGCGTCAGGGACCGGGGTGGCCTGGCTCGCATCATGGGCCTGTGGGCCTCGATGGACGTGCCGTCGGTGTTTGATGTGCTGGTCCTGCCAGAGCCGCGCAGCATGGCCGACTCTGCACCCGTCATCACACTGGTGCCTCAGAGGCGATTCTTTGAGCAGGCCAAGGCGGCGGGAGGGAGCCTGCTGCATCTGAGCGAATCGGAACGCGTGGCGTTCCACTCGGTGGTGGACTATCTGCGCTCGTTGTACTTTGATGCGATACCGAGCGAGTATCGCCAGAGCACCCTGAGTGGCGATCTCATCAGCTACGTGCTGGGAACCGACGCCTCCTGGACCAACCTCAGCCGCGACCTCATGCCCCTGTCTCGGCTCAGCGAGGCGCTGCTGGAGCGCGGCGGTGGTGGAGGCCTGGACCTGGCCATGTTCTTCTCTGGCCTCAACGAGGGTCTGTCGGTGGCGCTCGAGCTCGGCGGCACACGGGCCAGCCAGCTGGAGGACCGCATCTACACCGACCGGCCTCTGGCGTGGGCGTTCCGCAGCGACTTCTTCCTGGCGCTCGACTTGAACCGGGTGCCGTTCGAGGCCTGGAAAAAGTACCTGGACGTGTGTCTGCGCCTCGATCGGTTCAAGTTTCGCGTCAACAGTGCCGCACCCTCGAAGCTGATGCTGCCCGAGGATCATCTGCCCCGCTACGAGTACAAGCTGCCCCCTCCGTGCCAGGACCTGGTGCGCTCCGAGCTCTACACGCTCTTCAACAAGCGCCTGATGCAAGAGCTCGAGATCCCGGGTGCGGTGCTCGAGGACCAGCGCTACCTGCAAAAGGTCTTTGGTGATCTGGTGCACAAGTTTCAGCAGATGGCCCAGGTCAGCAACCGATTCAGCCGACAGACCCGTGAGCGATGGCACCAGAAGCTGGGCGCCGTGCAGCTGTTGCTTGGCACCGCCGACGGTGGTGCGCAGGAGGAGATCTCGCGCAGCATTGCCACCATCAAGACGTTTGGCTTTTCGAGTTACCAAGACATCCTGCTGGCCTCACGTGCGGCTCGCAAGTTTTACGAACTCGAGAACCGCTACGCGATCCTGTTTGATCACAACAGCGAGGCAACGGCAGTGGCCTCGTCTCTGGTCGGACCGCTGGACGACTTTCTGTTGCCCAGCGTGCGGTACTATGCCAGTCTCAACGCCATCGTCCTGCACCCCATGATGCTCGCCCCTCTGCTGTATCCCCCGGCCTCTCCCACCCGATCAATTCAGTTGCTCGAGACCATGTCTCGCCTGGGATGGTACATGGCACGAGAGCTCGCCCGCAGCGTGGATCGATACTCGAGCAACTTTAACGAGCACGGTCGGGTGAGCTCCCAGTGGCTCTACACCAGCGAAGACCTGCGACTGTACGATCAACTCTACGCCTCGATCGGCTCCTCTCCGCTGGTATCCTCTCCGAGCGAGTGTATCGCTCAGCGCCTGGGATTCTGTGCCGTGTACGATGTGTTGCACGATCACGGCAGCACGGCAGCAACCGAGGAGGACCTCTTGCCCTGGATGCGACAGATGTTTTGGAACAGCGTGGTGATGGAGTGCGGCGGAGCGGCACAGAGCATCAACTTTTGCGTCCGAGACCTCTACCTCTATCGCAGAGCCTTTGAATGTCACCCTGGTGCTGCCACTGCAGCACTCAACGGGACTAGATGCTTGGACGAGCTGTTTTCCGCCGCGCCACGCTTGTAATTTCATAAAGAATTTGGTTTTTACTACTGCTACACTACTGAGGAGTCTTTGGATCCGTCGGTCTGGCGCGCTTGCGAGCGCGATCGTCGTTGCTGACGCTGCTGTTGCTGCTGTCTTCGTCACCGCTGCTATCATCCGCATTGAGGAGAGCTTCTTCGGCCGCCTGAGAGAGCTCGATAGCCGCCAGCAGCTTTTCTCTCGGGTTCAGGCCGAGGCCCATGTTGGGCATGGCCCCGCGTTCCATCAGCTCGTCGGCACTGATGCTGACCTTGGTCTTTAGCACACGCTTCTTGGTCTTTTGTTGTTGTTGTTCTGGTGGTGGTGGCCTCGCAGCAGCAGCAGTTCTGGTCTTGGACCGAGTTGCGTGAGATTGAGGGGGCGGCGGAGGTCGATTGGCGGTGGTGGTGGTGGTGGTCCCCGTCGCCGCCGCAGATGTGAAGGTGGTAGTTGTGAGGCTGATCTGGACGGGAGACCCCGACGCTATCGACGGCGGCGGAGGTTTGCTGTTGTCATTTCCCATGCGAAGGGCTCTCAGTAGGAGGGTTTTGGAGATATTTAAAATCGGATAAATTATTACACAACAAGGTGCAGCGTCTCCTTCCTTTCGTTGTCATTATGGCTTCCGCTGCGGTGTCTGCCCCCGCCCCCGCTCCCGCTCCCGGTGGCTACAAGACCTCGTCGAGCAACTTTTCCTTTTACCAAGGCAGGTTCCAGTCCTCTCACACGCCGATCGAGAGTGCCGTCGCCCATGTGGCTGGTTTTGGGGTGCTCCACCCGCTGCCCTCGGTGCAACCGGCCGAGGCTCGACTCAAGCATCGCACCAGCAACAAGCCCCTCACCCCAGAGGAGCAGAAACTCGAAGAGGAGCGCCTGCAAAAGCTCCTCGGCGAGGGGATGGCGAACGCCCGGCTCCGCATCGAGTACCTGAAGAGGCAGCGCCCCTCGGACTCTGCCTCGTCGGCGCTATCCAGAGGCGGAACGCGCCTGCAGTTTAGCAGCCCGGAGCAGTTTCTGCGCTACGAGGCCCGCATCAACTCTCGTCTGACCGAGGCACGCGTCAGCCTGATGATGCAGCAGTACCGGGCAACGCTGCTCAAGTGGCTCAAGAAGCGCAACTGCCGTCGCTGCCACTATGACTACAGTCACATCACCAGCATGGGCAAATGGCAGTGTCGCTACCACCCCGGTACCATCAAGGACGGTCACTATGACTGCTGCGGACAGTACCTGTTCCCCTCGGTGCTGCCAGACAGAGACGGCTGCCGGATGTGCGACCACACCGACACCGAGTTTCACCGACAGGGCATCGTGGTGTACCGCATCCCGGCCATACTCATGGACCTGCTCCATCCGAATCCCCGGGCGGTGGTGGTGCGCCGCGAGATTGCCGTCCTCATCCCAGACCTCGACCCCAACTTTGTCATTGCCGATCAGACCATCGCGAATGGCATCATTGCCCCGATCCTGGCCAAGGCCGACTACGATAGCGAGGATGCTCTGGCGGTTCAGGGTGCCACGGCATCAGGACAGGGCATGGGAGGTGCCATGACCGACCGCGAGCTGATCGAGGCCGAGACCCTGAACGCGGAGCGCCGCGAGCCAGACCCCATCGGATGGCACATCCAGAGCTGTCACAAGGACACGGACGAGGACACGGCAGTGGAGCCCGCGCAGATGCGAAGAGTATCCCATCTGCTGAGTTCTCTGCGCAAGGACCCCGTTCTGTACTATTACATCTACACGGCAGAATATTAAAGCAGATCGAGAAGCGCTCTCGATTAACCGAGATGTTTGGTTTGTTTCTGGCCTCTCTCTTTGTCACCTACTACATTGGCTCTCTGTGGATCATAGTAGCGCTGCTGGCGTTCGACGTGTACCTCTTTCACAACGATGACCAGTCCCTCTGGTATTCGATCCTGCCCCAGGTTGTGCTAGGGGTGGCAATAGGATACTGGCTGCGCAGCGTGAGCAACAGCAGCAGCAACAACAGTAACCCACGACTGGTCATCAAGGTCCTGACAAGGATGCCAGAGGAGGCCGATCGATACATCATGGCGTTGCTGGCGGCCGTGCTGTTTGGAGCCGTCTATCCCATACGGATGCCAGCAGGAGACAGCGACTGGGTCAACATCGGGCGCCTGGCGGCACTCATCCTGGCGGCGGCATTCGCAGTGGCCGAATCAGCCATCAGCCGACAGACTGCCTTCTCGCTGGTGCAGATTCCCGCGGCGGTGGTGCTTCTCGACTCGCTGATCTTTCCTGGCTGCAGCAACGAACGTCTGGCCAGTGGCATCGGAGCGGCCATTTACGCCGCGCAGACTCTACTGGAATTTGTATTTATAAAGTTTGTTCGCGTGTAAAGAGGAGAGTGATCCCCTCGATATGGCAGTGCAGTATTACCTGTACTGCACATGGCCACTGTTCTTTAGCTTCTGGATCAGGACACCGCGCTTCTGGCCCCTCAGCGGCCTGCTGGTGTACCTGGTCTTTGTTGTGCTGCACCTCGTGTACAGCTACGCATTCGACGCTGGCACTTCGGTGCTCGCCCTCGACATCCTCAAGCCCGTGGTCGTCCTACCGCTATCGTGCCTGCTCGGCTGTCTGCTGGGTCAGTCGCTCGACGCTCCGGCCTCTGCGTTTCTGAGATATCGCTGGACCTATCTCCTCGAATGTCTGTTCGCTGGGTTGCTGTGGATCGGCGCCGGCCTGTCCTGGCAATTGGCACCGCAGCAATGGTGGAACTACTTTGGCATCGTCTCAGCCTCTCACATCCTCATCCTGGTGCTGTCCTACTGGCTGATCCCTCACGACTGCGCGTGGAAGGTGCCAGGCAGCGGCAACAGCCGACTGATGCACTTTCACTTTTTCATCGTCAGTTCCCTCATCGTCGATCTGTGCTTTAGCATCGGGCAGACCATCAGCGGCAGCAGCACCTTTGATCCGGTGTATTATGCAATCATCTCACTGCTGGTGGGCCTGACCTACGCACTGGTGCTCAACTTTAAGCTCGCACCAGAACCACGGGCACAGTTCTTTTCCCCATTCCCCGAGCTTCCCCCGGACGGACATCCACTCGTCGCCGATGATGAGGAAGAAGATACCGAGCATTAGAGGGGGAAAACCCCCAATATACAATGTCACAGATTAAAATCTCGCTGTAATAATAATTTGTCAGTTGCCTTTTCACTTCCCCTCCATGGCTGCTTCTGCCGCTGCCACCACCACTACTGCCCGTGTCACTGAGGTCAACTTGGAAACTATCATAGCCGCCAACCACAGGATCAAGAAGCTCATGAACAAAGCTCACTCGATCGCGCACCACATGATCCAGCTGTCCACCCTGGTGCTGATGATATGGTCGGTCCGCGAGGTGCGCAGCGGCCATCAATGCCATCCTGATCAGTGGCCTCGTGGTCCTTTTCGCACAATTTGTGGTCAAATCTGCCTTTACTCCAAAGAGACTCTGGGGTCCGTATCCGCGAGCCTACGAGATGGCATACATCTTCCACGGGATAGGACTCTTTGCGGGAGTCTACATGTTTGCATACTTTATGGCTCACTACCGGGAGCTCCACCCTACGGATGGCACCGTGGTGACGACCGAGGACACACTTCTGACGGGAGGGATTGTGACAAGTGCGCTCTTCATCGCATTGCCTCAGCTTCTGCAGTTCCCGGTAATAATCTACTGCAAGACGCGTTCCCAGTTTGGAGAGTTTGCGGTACAGGCATTCGTGCCAAGAAAGGGTTGATGAATTTTGTATCTTAAAGACGGATTCATTCATTACTTGTCAAGCATGGGAGACTTTTTCCGTCGCTTCGAAGCCAACCTTCCAGGGGGCAAGTTTCACCGCTGGCACCTCATCTACATCCTCGCAAATGCATTCGACTTTGCGATTCATCTGTGGATGCTGTACATGACCAGACACGGCACCACCTTTATGGGCAGCGTCCTGCTCATGCCCTCGACGTTACCCTTTGCATCACTGGGCTTTATGACCATCTCGCTCACCTTTATCAATCCCAAGCGGTTCGCAGAGAATGGAGACAAGCCGCCGTGGCCAGCGAGGATCGATTTGGGCCTGATGATTGCATCTCAAGGGTGTGACTTGGCGGCGATTGGAACCGCTTGGTCTGACAGTTCGGTTGAACTTTTGGCAAGGACAGTTCTCACATGGCTCTGCTTCGCCCCCAAGGCGGTCAAGGTATACCAGATCCGCACCGCAAGACAAGAACAACAGAAACTAAAGCAGTAGTGGTTTTTTTTATCCTTTGTAACACACGCGCCCCCATCATCAAATACACAAAAACAGATCATCAGGCCGTGGCGCGGATGCTGGGCAGCAGAGCGGCGACCGGTCGCAACTCGATGTAGCCGTAGCGAGCGCCGAGGTTCTCTGCCAGGTTTGCGGCAACGTCTGTGGAGAGGTCGCCGTAGACAAAGGTGCGATCGTTCGACGCCGGGCTCGAGCCAGCCTCCTTGCCGTACCAGCAGAAGGTCTGGTTGGCAAAGCTGCGCGCCTGAGAGACGTTCTCCAACACGCGTCTGCGCTGCTTCAGCGTGGCCTGGTCGGTCACCCGTCCGACGTTGACGGGGAAGGCGTTGGCTGCCTCGTTGGAGAACGGCCCGTTGTTCGTCAGGTCGCGCTTGGGGTCGCCCAGGTAGAGCCGCACGCCAATGTTGGGGTTGATCATCTGGATGACGGCGTGGCGATTGTCGCTCAGGCCAGTGGCGTGAGAGTAGTACACCACCGCCTTGTGGCCGTTGACGTGCCGCTCCTCGAGGTAGTTGTACGGAGTGTGGACGTCCGGGATGCCGAGCGTGGGCGGCGCGTCAAACTTGCTGTCGTCCACAAAGGCAAACGCATCGTCCTGGGTGAGGATGCGTGCACCGATCACCGCCGCTGCCTTGGCCAGCACGCGCTTGGCGTTGCGCTCCGAGGCGATGCGCACGCGGGCGTACTCTGCAGACTGCAGCAGCTCCTGGATGGTGATGTTGCCGTCGCGGCGGGACAGGAGCGCGATCAGGTCCTCAGAGATCTGGTCCGCCTGGCAATTGATCGCCAAGTGGTAGATGGGTGCCATGCCGCGCACCTCCTCCCGGCACAGCTCCACGTAGCTGCCGTGCTCCCCCAGCGACTCTTGCCACTCGCTGCTGTCGACCTCGTCCGAGGAGCGCTGCTGCGAGAGCAGATAGGGGGCGTTGCTCTTCACTGGCACGGCAGCGGGGAACTCCTTGTGCAGCTTCTGGCGAGCGGCAGCCTCGTCCAGTACCTGGCCGTCGTCGAGGTCCAGTCGCGCAGTCATCGAGTGTCCAAAGAGACGCTTGGTGAGCGGAGCAGCCGCCCGCAGCTTGGCATGGGGGCTAAACACGTAGACAGCACCCTTGATGCCGTTGCCGTCCGAGTGGGGCTGGTGATTGTCCAGCAGGAAGACCTCGCGCAGGGCACCGTCGGGGTACAGGTTCGCCAGCAGCTTGAGGTACTCTGCCTCTTGAGGGGTCAACGAGCGGTTGCCCGTCACGGTAAAGTTGAGGTTGATTGCCATGGGGGATTGGGGGTTGGGGTGAGGAAAAAATGGCACTCCTCTGTCTCTCTTTGTGTTTTGCTCCGATTCTTTTATACACGACTGAGACCGCGAGTGAGAGTGGAAAAATTATTCTTTTCTATTGTTACATTGTCTGGATGAGAGTGGGTGGATGCTCGTGTTGTTGTTGTTGCTGTTTGGCTTGATCCACAATCATGTGCGCGAATCGAGTGGCGGTGCCCGTCAGGAACGATCCCGAGTCCACCAGGCCGTACTTGTTCTTTGGCATGTTGGCCATCCGACGCAGTTGCAGGTTCATCCATTCGCAGATGGCGTGGTTGGTCTGTGCGTCCGACGAGAAGACTGGAGCGTGCTCAATAAATACATAGGGGGTGCCCGGGATCTTCTTTTGCGTCGCAGCGAGTGCCTCGGGGACCCGTTGTTTCTTGTCGCGCACCGCCTGCACCACCTGCAGAAAGTTGGTGTAGTTGGGGCGCGTCTTGTCGTCGTCGGGTGCATCAAACAGCGAGTGGGTTCTCCGCTCCTCCAGTTTGTGCATGTACGTCTTAAAGTCTTGGTAGCGAGAGGAGGCGCCAACGTCCAGGATGCACGGGAGGTTGACCTTCTCGCGGAAGCGCATGATCAAGTCGATGGCGCAGTCCGAGGTGTCCTGTGTGGTGACGGGCAACGCCGAGCGCATCTTCAGGGTCTCGTAGTCCTTGCCCACCAGGCACACAGTGGCAAAGCACGCCTCAAAGTAGACAAACGAGAGCTCCCCAGAGCCGAGCCGAGCCTGGATGGGCAGCATGGACATGTGTCCGGGCACAGTGGGGGTGGGGGCGGCGCGCTCGGCCAGAAACTCCTCTGCCTCGATGTTCACCGTGCCCAGCATGTTGGCCATGAACTGGCCCGAGATGCGCATCTCCAGTGCCTTCATAAACTCGATGAGGGCGTCGGTGGGCTCGCGGCGCTGGGCGAACGCGTCTGGCAGTCGGGAGCCGTCGGCAGCCAGCGAGTAGGGAACGGTGAAGCAGCGCTCGTACATGCGCCAGTAGTCAGCCAGGTGTGCCTGTTGCTTCTGGGCAGCTGCGCTGCGCAGGTCCTCGGCTCCAGAGGTGCCGTGCCGCGAGATGGAGCGCGCGTCGAACGAGTCCTCGTTCAGAGGCGGAGCCCCGGGTCCCATGATGACTTGGTTGGTGCACAGCAGCTGGTAGCAAAAGTGTGCGTCCAGGTCGTTGGACAGGATCGGCGCGTAGAAGAGCCAGTTCATCATGGTGTCGCGCTGGCGAGCGTCCAGTCGTGGCAGCAGGTCTTGAGGATCATTCAGGTGCTTGGCAACGTGCTCGTCGTAGGTCAGCGAGCAGTAGTGCTCTGGCTGACTGCTTGTGGGTATCTCGCTGGGCAGCTGGATGTCGGAGCACTCTTGCTGGGCAATGGCAGCACCGAATCGCCGCTTCTTGCTGGCATTGTCCGAGCCACCCTCCTCCTCGGCCGTCGCTGCACGACGCCCAAGTTGAGCCAGCCGAGCCGGGATGGCCCGCAGCAGGGCTTGGATCATGCGCAGCAGGTGTCGGTGGCGTTGCAGCAGATCCCGATCGCCAGAGCCCTCGATCATGTCGCGGATGGCCTCGAGGGCGCGACGATTCACCCGCCGTGACCGTCGGATCTCCAGAAAGTCGCGCATCGCATTCAGCACCTCGATGCCGGGGAAGTTCTCGTACTTGGGGCAGCCCTCTCGCAGTTGATCTGGCAGGCGGTGCAGAAAGTACAGGCAGGAAAAGTATTCGTCGTGGAAGCGGGGCACGTAGCTCTCTTGGTCCTCTGAGACGGTGCTCTCGGCGGCGGCAGCAGCAGAAGGAGGAGCAGCAGTGCCCAGGGGAGTGGCCTGCTGCTTCTTCTTGCGCCGGAGTTCCCAGCCGCGGTTGCTCCACGAGTCGAACGTTGGCACCTGCAGCCAGTGCGCCATGATCTGCACGGCACAATGCAGCGAAAAGTCTCCAGGCGATGGCATCAGCTCGGTGGTGGCCTTGACAGCCACGCTCTCGGGATTCGAGCAGGGCACGTCCGAGTGGGCGGCGACGGGTGCCGAGGTGCGGTTCTCGGGGATGGGGTGGTTGAGAAAGTAGAGGCGAGCGAGCACGGGGAAGATGGGCATGTTCTTGGCGAACCGGTCCGAGCGGATGCTGGTCACGAGCATCAGCTGGCGCAGCATGACCAGGTGTCTCCGCCGGATGATGATGAACGGTCCCTGAAAGTCACAGCCACAGTACCAGACGCGGGTCTGGCAACCGCCGGCCTCGTCGATGACCCCGTGCTTCTGGTCGTACTGGAACAGGCGGGGGTACTCGCGAGCAAAATAGTCGAGTGTCAGCTTGATCTCATAGTACCGCACGCCAGAGCCCGGGAAGCGAAGCACCGCAAACTCGGCGTTGAGCTGCCGAAAGTGCTCCTCGGGGTCCTCGTCCTTGAGTGGGTCGAACGTTGCCGAGATGATCATGCCAAAGTTGGGCTTCACGCGAGCGCTGCACTGCTCCTTTAGCCACTCGCAGAGATCGCCGCTCTCCATCTCGACGAGCTCATTGGCGATCGAGAGGAGCAGCTCGGTCAGTGTCTGAGACTCGGAGGCCGAAAAGTACACCCACCGGGTGAGGTCCTTGACGCGGTGCTCCACTGCGACTCGATGCCGGATGGCGTGGTAGACGTTCATCACCTCGTTGACCGCCGCTGTCTGCTGGTACAGTCGCAACAGCAGCGGGTATCGGGTCGCCATGGTGGGATCGTTGGGGTTGCGGCAGAAGGCGCGGATCTCCTCGGCCACCACAGACACGGTGTCAAAGACGTTGCGATGGTCGCTGAAGAACTGCTGCAGGGAGGGTTGATCGCGATTGAGGTGGTCGCCGTTGAGCAGATGGATGAGGAGCGGGTAGAGCTTGCCCGCCAGCGCCGAGTAGTCCTTGCCAGAGCCCTGCATGATGCGCTTGGCCTCTGTGGGGGTGCAGCAGCTGGTGAGCCGATAGCTGAGGTAGAGATAGGCAGAGTAGATGATGCTGTGCAGGCGGAGGGAATCGGCTGTGGCGACGGCATCGACCGGGGGCTTGAGGTCCAGGGCGCGGGTGTTCTTGGGCATGTCTGCGATACGGACGCTCATGGGACCCTTGGATTCGAGCGCGGTCATGGCGCTGTAGTGGTGGGCGTCCATGTACAACAGCGAGAGCATGTCGCTGGGTGGTATGATCGAGAGGCGCTCTGCATTGTCCCAGAACTGCCGGTCTGGCGAATCCTCTCTCAACAGCTGCTGGATGATGAATCCCTTCAGCTGGGGGCAGTAGTCTCGCGACGCCAGGCACCGAGTGAAACTGCTCGGCAGCTCGGTGATGGTGTAAAACTTGCGCGTGGTGGCCATGAAGAACTTGGCCACCCACTCGACCGACAACGCCAGCGGGAACTTGAAGCAGCCCTGGCGCGGCAGGCCGCTGCCGTAGCAGATGATGAATCCCTCGGTCTGCACATCGGTGTAGTTTGCGGGCGCCTTCATGGGTGCACTATGGATGCGCAGATCCTTGCACAGCTGATCAAACACCGTGGCGAAGCGCGAGTGGACAGGCTGAAGGAGGGTGATGCGCGAGAACAGATCGCACAGGAACGCCACCAGAGGGGGCTTCTGGTCGTCAAACACGCGCTGAGCAAAATCGCGTGTGGCAGAGCCCGTCCTGGCCCCGTCCACGATGCGTCTCAGGAGCTCGGCATGCCGGTAACTGGTCAGCAGCTGGAGCGGGGGAACGATGGCTTGGACCGATGTTGTCGTTGCTACCGCATCTTCTGTTGCTGGCGGAGGCGGCGGCGGAGGCGGCGGCGGCGCTGGTTGTTGTTGTTGCTCTTGTTGCAGCATCCGACCAACACGCCTGCGATGTACTTTGTGCAGAACCGAGTCCAATTAAATAGGAGGCAGAAACAGATGATGGCTTGACGACGACGAGGAAAACCTGTGAAAGGTGCGGCGGAGTAAGTGGGGGCTTCTTTATCTTGGAAATTCCAGTTGCTATTTTTAGAACCGAAATCAAAAATAGTTTCACCGCGGATTAATGACTCCCAAAAATAGCGTCCAACAAACCTTTTAATCTCTCGAACGTCTCCTCCTTTCCCCCCCCCGACATCCCCACTTGCTTCACGGACCGATCGCCCCGCCCATGAACGGATTCAACGAAAGCGACGACGAGGACGACCTTGGCCTTGTACCGCCTCCGATTGGGCCTCAGTCTGTGAAATCGGTTCCTGTTCCCGCTCCTGCCGCTGCTGCCGTTCCAAAGAAACGTCCCCGGAGCGCTTCGTCGTCTGCCGCTACTGCCACCCCGAGCCTGGACGCTGCCCTGCATGCAGAGATGGTTCGAAAGAAGAAGGCCGAGGAACGAGACATGATGACCGACGCCTCGACGCGTTTCGAGGAGAATCGCGCCAAGAAGGCCGACGTCCTGGCCAAGTTCCCGGTGGATCAAGAGGGTGGCATCTACAGCGTTCGCATCAAAGAGAACCTGCCCGGAGTCAAGGACAACAAGGCTCGACAACGAATGGGGATCGGAGACATCTTTGAGTCTACTCCCGGCCCACCGCCAGCAGCAGATTCGTCTTCTGCACTGCTGCCCAAGCCCGCAGCTCCTCGCAACCCTCCCCCTTCGGCAGAGGAGTTGGCGCGGGAGGAGAAACACCGGCAGGAGATTGCCAAGAAGCTCACCGACGCCGGGGCATTCCGGGTGTTCAAGCCCCACGTCAAGACCGAGTCGCTGCAGAGCTTCCTCGAGAAGCACCTCAGCCCACAGGCCGTTCAAGCCAGAGCCCAAGAGGCGGCGGCCGCTGCTGCCGCCGCCAAGACACAAGAGTCTGCTCCTACCACCGCCGCCGCCGCCGTTCCGATGGTGGTGAGCCCCGCTGCTGCAACGCTGCTGCAGATTGGCGGCAATCGAGCTCAGACGCTGGTTCGTGGAGGAAAGAAGCAATCACAGCAGCAGCAAACCGAAAAGGATAAGCAAGAGGAGGTGCTGGCCTCGGACGATCCAGCCAAGGTCACCATCGACCGCTGGATGGTGGAGCGCTGCAAGCTCATCGAGTGGTACGAGATGCGGGTGCAGTATCACATGCGCAAGTGCGGCTTCGACTCCAAGAAGCACGCCAGCCCGCCGCCCTACGAAATGCCGGCCGAGCACGTTGCCTGGCTCCTGACCGAGCCGCATGAGCCTTTCGGTGCCTGCATGTGGGGCCACATGTGCGTCACGTACCGCGCATCGGTGCAGCACGAGGGCGGCGCCTACATTGGCAAGCAGATGGGCACACCGAATCAGCGCGAGGAGTTTGAGCGCAGCGGCAAGAAGCCCTCGCAGGTCGCGCCCTACTGCTACTCGTGCCACCGGGCCAACATTGCTCTGCTCATGGACGACAACATTGGCTCGGTGCGCCGCGGCGATCAGATCTACGTCGAGTATTACCACGTCAAGGATCGCCCGGGAGAGTACCGTGCCGATG
>Ga0181537_10001243_pt1 | contig 23704 bp, 20 predicted proteins | sample PEATcosm2014_Bin_39_FD_119765 | JGI IMG/M metagenome (GOLD analysis project Ga0181537, IMG submission 119765) | Peatland microbial communities from MTU Mesocosm Facility, Houghton, MI, USA - PEATcosm2014_Bin23_10_metaG | ecosystem: Environmental > Terrestrial > Soil > Wetlands > Peat | place... | reverse complement strand
TGAAGATCGCCGAGGGCTGCAACCACCCGTGCACGTTCTGCATCATCCCGCAGATCCGCGGCAGGCACAGGAGCCGCACCGTCGCCAGCGTGACGGCCGAGGTCCGCCAGCTCGTCGCCGAGGGGGTGAAGGAGATCAACCTCATCTCCCAGGACACGACATTCTTCGGAATGGACACCTGGGACGAGCGGCCGAGCCCGCGCACGCCCGTCGACTCGTCTCGCGGGACGGCGCTCACCTCGCTCCTTCGGGAGCTCGACGCCATCGAGGGCGATTTCTGGGTCCGGATACTCTACACCCACCCGGCGCACTGGAGCGACGAGCTGATCCTTACAATCGCCGAATGCCCGAAGGTCGCCCGCTACGTCGACATGCCGCTTCAGCACATCAGCGACCGGATGCTCTCGGCGATGCAGCGCGAGACAAGCGGCGACTATATACGGGGCCTTGTGCGAAGGATCCGGGCCGGGATCCCGGGGATCGCGCTGCGGACGACGTTCATCGTAGGCTTCCCCGGCGAGACCGAGGCAGATGTCGACGAGCTGTGCGCCTTTATTCGTGAGACCAAGTTCGAGCGGCTGGGCGTCTTCCGCTACTCGCAGGAGGAGGGCACCCGTGCCGGCAAGATGCCGGGGCAGGTCCCGGCGAAGGAGAAGGAGCGCCGCTGGCACCGCGTCATGGCGCTCCAGAAGGAGGTCGCTGCGTGGGTCAGCTCGCGGAGCGTGGGGAGCACGATGAGGGTCCTCGTGGACGAGGCCGGCGTCGCGCGCGGCGAGGCCGACGCACCTGACATCGACGGACGCGTCTACGTGCCGAGGGACCTGCCCGTCGGGAGCTTCGCGACGGTGACGATCAACGGACACCACGACTACGACCTGATAGCCCTTCCGGCGGGCGAGAGGCCGGCGGAGTTCAAGGTTGCGAAGCAGGCCCAGTAGCCGCCGGGTCAGCCCTTTGCCGAGGCGGCGTATTTCCCGATGATCCCGTCGAAGGATCCGTTCGAGAAAAACACGACCACCCTGGGCGCCCCGCTGGCGGGCAGCGTGTCCGCCTCCAGCGCCTCGTGAAGCGCGGCGTTCGAGCCGAACTGCCGGGCGTTTATCCCCTGCGCCTCGAGGTTCTCGGCCACAGCCTCCGAGTCGAACCGCTCGTCCTCGCGGAGCGCCCCGGCCCGGCTCACGGGGCCAAGGTAGACCTCGTCGGCCTGGGACAGCGCCCGCTCGAATCCCGCCTGGAGCGTCCGCACGCGGGCGGTGTTGCTCCTCGGCTCGAACACCGCGGTCAGCAGGGCCCCCGGGAAACGGGCCCTGAAGGAGCGCAGGGTTTCCGAGATCGCGGTGGGATGATGGCCGAAGTCCTCGATCACCGTGATATGGGGCGCCGAATAAAGCACCTCCTGCCGGCGCCTGACGCCGCGGAAACGGGCCAGCGCCGCTAGCGGGAGGTCCGTCGGGTTGTCGCCAAAGACCGCGAGGCCGGCGGCGGTGGCGGCCATCGCCGCGTTGCGCGCATTGTAGATCCCGGAAAGGGACCAGCTTACCCGGGCCCATTCGGAGCCGCGCCAGCGAAGGGTAAAGCTCGAGCCGGCGGGGGTCTCTGCGAAATCGGCGATGCGGGTGTCGTTGGCGTCGTCGAGGCCCACCCGGACAACCCGGGTCCACGGCATCGAACCGAGGGCTCGGAGATTGCTGTCGTCACCGTTCAGGACGGCAAAACCGCTTCGCGGGATTATCCTTGAGAAGTGGGCGAAAGTCCGCTGGACGTCGGCAAGGTCCCGGAAGATATCGGCGTGGTCGAACTCGAGGTTGTTGAACACGGCGACATGCGGGGAGTAATGGATGAACTTGCTGCGCTTATCGAAGAACGCGCTGTCGTACTCGTCGCCCTCGATGACAAAGGGGTCGCCTGCGCCGCCGAGGTGGCTCCCGGTCGGCGGATCCTGCGGCACGCCGCCGATCAGGTACCCGGGGTCGCGGCCGCTCTCCCGCAGGAGGAAAGCCGCCAGGGCGGACGTGGTCGTCTTGCCGTGGGTGCCCGCGACCACGATGTTCTTCCTGGAGCGAAGCACCAGGTCGTGGAGCATCGCGGGAAGCGAGGTGAAGGGGATCGAACGGTCGTCCAGTAGCCACTCCACCTCCGGATTTCCCCTGGTCATGGCGTTGCCGATGACCACCATGTCGGCCCGCAAAGAGGCGAGCCGCGCCGGATCGTACCCCTCGTGGACGCCTATCCCTGCCTCCGAGAGCACGGTGCTCATAGGGGGATAGACGTTCTCGTCGGCGCCGCTGACGACATGGCCCGCGGCGCGGGCAAGGAGGGCCGCGTTTCCCATCGCGGTGCCGCAGACGCCCATGAAGTAGATTTTCATTCTTGTGCCCGCTCTTGAGGCTTCGGCGACATTGGAGGAAATCAACGCGCACAGGAAGCGGCATTTGAGTGACGCCGGCCCCTCACTGGATCGTGAGGTTTACGTCGGAGTACAGGAAGAACCTCTGGACCTCGTAGGCGGCCGCCGCGCTTGGGCCGCGCCTCACCACGATCTGGCGCCCCGCAAGTATCCCCGTACCGAAGCCAGCGATGGAGGCGCTCTGCACCGTGCCGGAGTTCGGGGCCGCGGTGATCGCGTCGGAAGCCGGGCCAATGTCGACCCAGGCGGTGTCGGTCTGGCTGTTGTTCGCGAGCGTCAGTGCGTACTTCGGCTGCACGATGCGCTCGACGAGGAGCCGCGAGGCATTCGTGCGGTTGTTCGAGGATGCGGCATTCCAGAGCGCGAACTGGTCGGGAGTCAGCAGCGAGGACCACAGCGCGGGAGCCTGGGCCTGCGTCGACTCCCAGCTCTGGTCCCAAATCGAGTCGAAAGTCTGCGTCGGGTCCGCGGCCGGGAACACCAGAGCGCGGTACGGCGGCACCATCAGCGAGACGAGGAGATACCTCTGCTGCCCGGATTCCCCCGTCGGCCCGATCACGAGGCACCGCTGAACCTGGTAGGCGTTGAAGGCGATCGCCGTGTACTGGCTCGCAGTGAGGAAGGAATACGTGGCTCCGACGACGTACGACGTCACGCCACGCTTCTGTGCGAGCTTGGTCACCCAGCCTGCAGGATCCACCGTCACGTTCGGGGAGTAGATCCTCGAAGCGATTGCCGTCGCCAGGTCGAAGGTCGTGAGCACGGTGCCTTGCGGAAGGCCGCTGTTCGCCACCGATGTGAGGTTCAGGTTGTTGTAGTCGGTGGCGTCGTAGGTGCCTTCGAAATCCCTTCGGAGCGACCGGAGCGTCTCGACCTCGCTCCTCAACTGCGCATCGTCGAGCTTGTTGGCCAGAACAGGGGCCAGTATGCCCGCGAGGATACCGACGATTGCGACGGCGACAAGGAGCATGAGAAGGAACTCGCCGCGCGGGCGCCCCCGGTCAGTGAATTTCATTGACGACCTCCACCACAGGAAGAACGACGGCGAGCGCGACGCCGAAAACCCAAGCGAGAACCAGGACAAGCATGACCGGCTCTATAAGACCGAGCGCCATCGAGACCCGGTGCCTGGATTCGGATGCGTAGTAGTCGGCAAGCCTGCCGAACACCTGCGGGAGCACGCCCTCGCCGCTCTTCACGGCGAGCACGACCTCCGGCGCGAACACCCCCGCCCGCTCGAAGCCGGCGCCGACCGTCTCGTTGTCGCGCACGGCAGCGATGACTCTGCCGATGCCCCGCGAGAAGACCGCGTTGCCCGCGACCGCGGCGCAGGACTCGAGGGCCTCCACGACCCGCACGCCCGATTCGCTCAAAGCCTTATAAGTGATGCAGATGCGCGCCATGGCCATGGCCTCGATCGCGCCGCGTACAACGGGGAGCCGCAGGAGGAGGCGATCCACCCCGGGCCGGAAACGCGGGCGCATGGCGATGCAACCGATTGCCAGTGGAGCGGCAAGCGCGAGGACGGCGCAGACAGGGTGCCCGGTGACCAGGCCGCTCACCCCAAAGAAGAATCCAGTGATCCGGTTCGTCTTCGTGACGCCGATGTCCCTCAGCATTTTCGCGAACCTGGGAAGCGTGAAAACGCACAAGACGGCCGACGCCGCGAGGCCCATGGCGCAAAGAAGCGCGGGGTACGCCAGTCCGCGCGCGGACTCCCTGCGGATCTCCTGCATCTGAGCGACATAGTCGCGCACGAGCCTGACGCCCTCCGGAAGGCGGCCAGCCCTCTCGTGCGCGATGATAACCCCCACCATCGGCTCGTTGAAAACCCTCGGGAAACGCCGGAGGGATTCGCCGAAGCCGCCTGTCTCTTCGACCTGACGGACGACATGCGTCCAGAGCCCGCGCGCGGATCCCGCCGGCGCGCATTCGGCCAGGGTCCTCAGCGCCAGGTTAACACGCACGCCGCTGACCAGCATCAGCTCGAGGGAGTCGAGGGCGGCGAGCAGCATCGATCCCGGCACCCCGACGCGCTCAAGGCGCCCCCTCCCCTCGGCCAGCCTTCGGATATCGACGATGTACGCCTTGCGCTGGCCCTCGATGTGGCCTGACAGGCTGGCCATGTCCACGGCGTCGATGGTCAGCGTGCTCCTGCGGCCACTGCGCCCCACGTATCTCGCGCGAAAGCGTGGCATGGGGCGTCAGCCGCCGACGAGAGAGACCGTCGTTCGCCTGCCGCGCGGGATTACGATGCACAGGCCGCCCTCCTCGAGAAGCACTCCTTCTGCGATGACCAGCGAAACCCGGAAACGCCCCACGGAGTCCCCGCGCCGAACGACCCTCCCGTTCAGGATCGCGACGGGGCCCCCGTCGCCGCCGCCTATCAGCCCGCCGCAGATGAAGGCAATATCCACAGCGGCGGACGTGATGCGCGCGCGCACCCTCCAAGGGTTCCTGATGCCGGTCCTCTCCGCCTCGTCCTGGGGCATGGGGTGGCTCGCCACCACGCGGCCGTCCGGGCCCGGCCAGAGCGAGCCCGGCGGGAAGGCTTGCGAACCCTGTTCCGTTGCCCGGTGATCCCCGTCGTCCCAATGAGGGACATCAACCGCATGGACGCGGACCGGCTCAGCGACTCGGCGGGGCTCGCTTTCAAAGGGCCCCACGAAGACGACCACCCTCTCCGTGGGGACCTCGGGCACCGCAAAGCCCTCCAGCGGGCTCATGCCGGAAGCGGCGGGCACATAGGTCCATACCGTGTCGCACCTGGCCTGCGTCACAGAAAAACCCCAAAAAAGGATCACGGCGAGGGCTTCTCTCATGCGAGAGGGGCGGGAAAACGGACCACGACGGCGCCGTCCGCACGGAACTGCAGCGAGAACCGGACCCCTCGCATCGCGAGCCCGATGAGACCCTCGGCGTCGCGTTCCGATACGACCGACGCGCCCGCAAGCATGAGCGCGGACATGAGGGTGCTTGGGCCGGCGTCTCGGGCGCCGGCCCTGGCGCCGGACACGATGTCCCGTAGTTCGGAGAGCACGCGTTCTTCCGCGGCCGAAAGCACATCGATTCGCCCCGGGGAGCCGCACGATTCCGCATCCGGTATTCCGTTCATTTGGATGTCTCCTCCACGGCCCTCTTCGCCTGCTCGACGGCCTCTGAGAGCGCATCGAGCGCCGCCCGCTGGCGGACAAGGCGGGCGGCGGCCCTCGCAGCCTCCCGTTCCTTCAGGGCGATGTCGTTGAGAAGGTCGTCGCGTTTCCTCTGAAGTTCCGCCAGTTCCCTCCTCAGCTGCTCCTCGCTGCGCGCCGTGCGGAGCCTCTCCTTTAGCTCGTCCGCGCGCGCGAGGTCATTTGTGAACACCTGCAGGAAGACGGGGTTGCCGTACAGCTGGGCAATCTCCTCGACCGCCGCCTGCATCTTCCCGAGCATTTCGTCGTACCGCTTGCTGGCGCGGGACCCAGTGTCGGCGGTTGCGGCTGCCGCCGGTTCGGCGCCGGTAGCCTCCTTGCCGGCCGGATCGGAGCGGCCAGGTTCGGCTCCGCTGCACGCGACAGCGACGGACAGAAGCGCTGCTGCGCAGATCAGCGCCTTCATGGTGACGATTCCGCGAGTGATCCGCCGCGACGCTCACGGGCCTCGACGACGATCCTCGCCACCTCGAGCGAGCGGCTGGCCGCGTCTCCTGTTGTCCGCATCTCAAACTCGGCGACGTCGACTCCCGGTATCGCCTCCAGGTCGGACACTGCCCGAACGATCGCCGGCCAAGCCCCCACCGAGCTCGAGGAAAGGCGGAACTCGCCCGATTGGACGGAATAGCCTCTCCTTTCCTCCTTGGCCCCGGGAACGGCGGCCCAATCCCCGCCGAGAAGCACCCCGACGCCCCGCCAGGTGCCCTCCTGGCCCAGGCTTACGCGGAAGCGCCTCGCCTTCGTTCGAAGCGCCTCGAGGCTGGCGCCGTCGTACGCCGATCTCGCGGCGATCCGCCCGGAGAGACCTGCTTCGACGATTTCGGCCCTGCGGCGCTGATCCAGGAGCCTCGCAGACATCGCGGCCTGAAACGCGTAAGAGGCGGCAACCGCAGCCAGCGCGGCGATTGCGGAGACCGCGAGGGGCCTCGAGTAGGCGAAGCCCCGCTTCATACTCCAGGGTCCCCCAGCCTGCCGCGGACCTCGAGCCTGCCGGACGCGGCGTTGAAGGACCAGCCGTTGCCGGCGTCTGGCCTCAGGCAGCTGCGCCCGAGCTCGAGGCGAAGTTCGCCGGCATCGAACCCCGCGCCCATCACCTGGGCCTTGATTTCAAAGCTGTTGTCGCTGTGTATTGAAAGCGACGTGACCGTGAGCGCTTCGGGGATCAGGGCGGCCAACGCGGTCAGGGCCAGGTGCCTCGGAAAGCGCGTGTACCGCGGATCGCCTGGGACGTCGCCGCGCAGCCGTTCCATCTCGGCCTGGTTCCGCGCCAATTCCGAGAGCCTTTCCTCAAGAAGGGCCTGCCGCGACCTGATCGCGGCGCCCTCGGATGCGAGACGGCGCCGCACGTCGGCGCCAATCGTGCAAAGCCAGAGCGCCGCCGCCGCTCCAGCCGCCACGGCGCCGGCGAGGCATGGGTCCATGTCGCGGGGCGACGGAAACGTCTCAACGAGGTTTGCAGGATGACCGCGCGGAATCCTGCTTGCCGCCGTGGCAAGCTCGTCGAGTCCAACGGGCACGCCCACCCGGCCCGATGACTTTATCTCCTCCCATAGCGGGCAAAGGCTCCCGGGATCGCCCTCGGCAATGATCGCGATCCCTCCCCGTCGCATCCCGAGGTCCGCCATTGCGGCCGGCGAGCGCGAATCGGAATCGCCGATGACGTTCGAGAAGCCCTTCCAGTCCCTATCTGTCATGGGCCCGGACCAGGCCTTGAAAGAGCGCCGCCCGGTGATGCATGTCGCGACGGCTGCAAACCCAGGCGCGAGGATGGCGAGAAACCTCGTCCTGCCCGAGGAGATCCCCGTCGGCACGCATGCGACACCCGCCGTGTAGGCGGACCAGGCTGCGGCAAGGCGCGAGGTCGCGCCCATGCAACCGTCCCGCAGGCGGCCGAGGGCGGGAGTAGCCTCGGCGTGCAGCAGCGTCGAGTAGGCGCCTCCCTGCGCCGGCTCGGGATGCTCGATGCCCCACCCGAGACTCTCTGACTCGACGACCGGGAACTCGCCCCGGACCCGTGACAGCGACGCGAACACGGAACGCCCCACCCTGGGAGTTTCGACGGCCTGGTGGACGAGGCCCTCGGGCTCGAAGACGAGCTTCCACCGCGCACGGGGCTGCGCGGAGAGAATCTCCACGAGGCGCTTAGCCGCCGCCGCCGCCGATTCGAACGGCTCACGGCGCCAACCGCCCGCGTCCCTTGTCCAGACGCTGCGCCCCAGTAGCATGGCGATGTGGGAGCGCATGGGCTAGAAGTTGCCCAGGTAAACGTAGACGTCCGTGACCCCGCCGACAGCGGCGGCATACACAACCTCTCCCCTCGCCTGGGCGGTGCCGGCCGCGCCGGTGGCGTCGTCCATGAACGCGGGCGTGTCGATGGCTGTCGCAATCTGCGAAGCCTCCGGACCGGACACGCCCTTGATGACCGCGTAGGCGACTCGGCCAGCGGCCAGGTTGTTGACCCCGTCTATCCTGAAGTTCGTGCCGCCGTTCGCGTCCACGGTTCCCGGCGCCTGGGCGGTGTCGACGGCCGCGCACTCCAGCCGCGACACGGCGGAATACCCGTAACCTGAGGCGATCCTCGCGTCCGGCGCGTTGTAGAACGTCCCGGTCGCGGCGCTGTAGCGCGGGTCCACCGTCGCCGTGCCGCCCGACGGAAGGAAGGCCTGCGAGCCGCACGCGGGCGCGAAATACCTCTCGAGCTTCGGATTGGGCACCGATAGCAAGACCTCGTCGAGGCGAAGCGCGTTGTTGAAGTCGGCCACGGCCGAGCCCGAAAGGTTTGGGCTGGCCGTGGCGTTCACCACCGTGGCGAGCGAGGTGTAGCCCTTCGTCTCGGGCAGGGTGCCTCCGAGCTGGTTCGCCGCGTCTGCGGCGAACCCCTTGAGCTGCCTCAGGTCGGCGATCGTCCTGTTCACGTGCGCGGCTGAAAGCGCCCGGTTGAGCGCCGGCAGCAAAATTGCGGCCAGGACCCCGATGATGGCGACCACGACCAGGATTTCGATGAGCGAAAAGGCGCGGGCCCGCGGGCCCCGGCCGAGACTGTCCCTCAGTTGGTTTGTTGCATTCATGTTTTTCGGAAAAATTCAGCGCTCGTCTCCACGCTCCATCGTCGCCCCGAACACCTCCTCGGGCGTGGTCACGCCGACAGAGGCCTTGAGGATCCCGTCCTCGCGCATGCTCCGGGCGCCGATGTCGCCGCCAAGGACCGCGGACGCGAAGACGGATTCGGCGGCCGCAGGGTCGAACCGGTTCCTCTGGCGAAGGAGCAGGTCGGACACGGGGCTACGGATGTCCCTGAACTCGAATATCCCCGACCTGCCGGAGAACCCGCTGCGGTTGCAGGCGCTGCACCCGCCCCCGGCCTCGAAGAAGCACCCCCCGTCACCGGCCGGCCGTCCCAAGGGACCGCCACTCTGCTGCGACCCAACGATATGTCCGTAACGCTGGGCCAGGGCCGCGGCCTTCCGGTGGGGACGGCGGCACACGGGGCAGAGCCGCTTCACGAGGCGCTGGCCGAGGAGAAACCGAGTCGTGGCGGCGATCATCGAAGCCTCGACTCCGAGGTCCAGCAGCCGGCACACCGCCTGGATCGCGGAGTTGGCGTGAACGGTCGTGAGGATCAGGTGTCCGGTGAGCGCGAGGCGAATCGCAAGCGACGCTGTCTCCCCGTCGCGGATTTCGCCGACGATCACGATGTCCGGATTGTGGCGCAGAAATGCCCTCAGGGCCGAGGCGAACGGCATCCTAGGGCTGACGGGCGCCTGCGTGACCGTCCTCAGCCGGTACTCGACTGGGTCCTCGACGCTGAGGACGCGCTTGTTCCGGGAGTCGAGCCAGGGGACGGCGGCGGCCAGCGTGGTGCTCTTCCCGTGGCCGGTGGGACCGGTGACAAGGAGTATGCCGTTCGGCCTCTTGAGCTCGGTGCGGAACCGCATCGCGGTGTCGTCGAGCATCCCGAGGTCCTCGAGAGAGCCAACCTGGGCGCTCTGGTCAAGGATACGGATCACAATGCTTTCGCCGTTGATCGCCGGAATGACCGAATACCGGAGGGAAACCCGCTTGCTTCCGTATTCCCTCACGGCCGAGGCGTCCTGGGCCTCGAGGCGGTTCGCGACGTCGAGGCCGCCCGAGGCGACCCCGCTCCGCGACCTGCCGTCGGGACCCCGCGTCGACGAGAGCTTAATCTGGGCGGAGACCGTCTCTTTCATCGATCCCGGCAACGTGCCCCAAGGGACCAGGTCGCCGTCGATCCGCCACCTTATGTCGCAGCTCCTGTCCTCGGGGATGCAGTGAATGTCCGAGAGGCCCCGGGTGTGCGCGGCTTCCCGGATCATGTCCTCGACGAACCTCTCGAGCTCGTTGTCGTGAACGTCCAGGCTCGCGCAATAGGCGTCCGCGACGCGCGCGGCTATGTCCGCCTGCGGCGACACCAGCCACTCCACCGGCGCCTCCCCCAGCGCGTGCCTCACCTGGGCGAACTGCGGCCAGGTCGGGTCCGCAATCGCCACCGTGAGCGACGCGCCGCTGCGGGCCACGACAAGGGCGTTGCGGTTCCTCGCGATGGCCTCGGGAAGTGCCCTGTGGGCGTCGCCCTCCACGCGAAGCCTCTCCCTGGGAAGGTAGGCCCACCCGAGGAACTGGGCGATCCAGCGCGCGACCGACTCGTCGGTGGCCAGGCCGAGCTCAACCAGTGTCCGGCTCATCGGCTGGCGGCCCTCCACCTCGCGGTGGTAGGACTGGGCCGAGGCCACCTGCCTCTCGGAGACGCCAGCCCGAAGTACCTGCTCCAGCAGGAAGGGCTCGAGCTGCTCCGCTTGCCCGGCGGAATCGGATTGCGCGGCGCTCATGATAGCAGGCCGAGGACGTCGATGCTCTCGGTGCGGTGCGCCGGTTCTCCGTGGGATGGACCTGAGGGAGGGGCGTTCTCGAGCCTCCCCGCGCCTGGCTCGTCCGCATCGATCGGAACAAGCGCGGGGGGCTCCTCCGCGTTCACCGTCACAAGGAACACGAGCTCGGTGCGCGTCCGGGCCTTCTCCGCCGTGGTGAACGCGTTCCCGAGAATGGGGACATTGGAAAGGAGGGGAATGCCCCTCCGGTCGTTGGCCGCAGTCTCTGTAATGAACCCGCCGACGACGGCTGTCTCATGGTTGCGAAGGGTAACCGTGGTCCGGGCGCGCTTCGTGTCCGTGATGGGGGCCGTCTCCTGGCCGTCGGGCGAGGTCACCGTGCCCTTCAGCTCGGTCATCGCCGGCGACAGGGACAGCTTTGTCGTCAGGTCGTCGGAGATCTGCACGGTTATCTCGAGCACGTTGCCGAAGGAGACGGTGCTCTCGGAGTAGTTCGTGTTGACGATCGGCTGCGTGCCGGCCTGCGTGACGCCGCCGGCGTTTATGGTCGTCGTGCTCGTCCGGCTGAAGAAAGGCTGGTCCTCGCTCACCTGGACGAACGCGGTCTGGTTGTTTAGGGCCGAGACCTCGGGCTTCGATTCCACGCGGACGGTCCCCTGTTCCGAAAGGGCGCTGATGGCGGCCTGTACTCCGCCGGCGCTGATCGTACCGGTGAACGTGTCCGGATTGAGGGTTATGGACCCGATCTGCGCCACGCCGCCTGTTGCGGTGGCCAAGCTCCCGATCCCGACCGCGGTGTGCGCGATACGGCCGAGCGAGGCCCCCGCGACGTTCCAGTCAATCCCGGCCTTTGACTGGTCGTTCAGGTCCACCTCGACCACCTTGACCGAGATGCGCGCCTGACGGCCGACCCTCTGGAGAACCCTGCGAAGGTAGCTTTCCATCACCGCATGGGTCCGCAGCGAGCCGCGCAGCTGAACGAGGCCGGCGAAGCGGTTGACGACAAGGGTCTCCCCGTCGCCGACCATCCGCTTGAGGTCGGATTCAAGTCTTCCCCAGAAATCCGAGTCGTTCTGCTGCGACACGCTCAGTGTCGAGCTTCCGCCGCTCGCCGACACCGCGACGCCAGGCTGGCCCGCGCCAAGGCCCGAGACAGGAGTCCCACCTACGATGCCGGGCGCCGCCGCGCCCGCGGAGGCGCCGCCGGCGCTCTCGCTCAGGTTGATGCTGGCCGAGCTCGAGCCGGTCTGGGTCATCTGGAGATAGTCCACGGGGTAGATCCGAGTCACGAACCGCCGGACGAGGAGGTACCCGCGCGGCGAGACCTCGTAGCTCCAGCCCTTCGGCTGGCAGATCGCGTCGACCACCGTTCCCACCGTCGCGTTGTGGACTTCGAATGTGACCGCACCCTCCACGTCCGGATCGACGACGACGGGAAATCGGTACGCCGCTCCAATTCCCTCGAGGACCGTCCGCGCCTCCTGGCCTTGGACCCCGAAGTCGTCGACCCTGCGCTCGAGTATCTCCGCCACCTGCCCGCGGGTCTGCGCGCCCGCGTTCGCCGCGGCGATGAAGGCTGCGAGGATCGCAGCGGCCGGCGCCGCGAGTTTCGATTTCATCGTCATCGCGCGCGAGCGTCATTATCACACTTATTAAGACAAGTCTAAAATTGAATGTGACGATGATTTTGTTTCTCCCGGCCGGACCGACGCCCCGGCGTGCGCCCCGGACGCGCGACCGGCAAACAGGCGAGCTTGCCACCATTGCCTCGTGCCTCATGCCTTGAGTCCCGGTGAAACCCGACACAAGAGACAGCGACGAGGAGCCCGGCCCCGCGTCCGACGGGAACCCGGCTCACGAGCGGGCGGAGGGTGTCGCCTCGAGCACGAAGGCCGCGCTGTGCCTCGGGGCTCTCGGGGTCGTCTTCGGCGACATAGGCACGAGCCCGCTCTACACGATGAACGAGTGCATCGCCCACCTGCCCGCGGGATCCCGCGAGGATGGCATGCTTGGGATCCTCTCGCTCATATTCTGGTCCCTCGTCCTCGTCGTGAGCGTCAAGTACCTCGGTTTCATCACCGGCGCCGACAATCACGGCGAGGGAGGGATCTTCGCACTGCTTGCCCTCATCCACGCGCACAGGGAGGTCTCGCCTAATCAACCCACGTTCAAGCGCGGACTCGGTCTGGCGGTGGTCGTGATCCTGATCGGCGCCGCCCTGCTCTTCGGCGACGGCATCATCACGCCGGCGATCTCCGTGCTCGGGGCGGCCGAGGGGTTTAACGCGATGAGTCACCAGTTCGCGCGCTATGTGCCCACGATTGCGTGCGCGATCCTTGCGGTCCTCTTCTGGTTCCAGAAGAACGGCACCATGAAGATCGGCGAGGTCTTCGGCCCCGTGATGCTGGTCTGGTTTTCCGCTCTCGGTGCGCTCGGCGCCTATTACGTCGTCCAGGCGCCCTCGGTCCTGCGCGCGCTGAACCCCGCCTACGGGCTCGCGCTCCTGCACAACCCGCCCGGCGCGGTGGCGGCGCTCCTGGGCTCGGTCGTCCTGGCCATCACCGGCGCCGAGGCGCTCTACGCCGACATGGGGCACTTCGGACGCAGGGCCATCGAAATCGCCTGGTACGGCGTCGCGTTCCCGGGGCTCGTGCTCAACTATTTCGGGCAGGTCGCGTTCCTGACAATCCACCCGGCCGCGACCACGAACCCCTTCTTCGCGATGGCTCCCGAAGGGGCCTGGAGGGCGGCGCTGACGGGCCTGTCGATCGTTGCGGCGATTATCGCGAGCCAGGCGCTGATCTCGGGCGCGTACTCCCTTTCCAGGCAGGCCATCCAGCTTGGCTATTTTCCGCGGCTGAAGATCACCCACACGAGCGCCGGCCACGCCGGCCAGATCTACGTGCCCTTCGTCAACGCGCTTCTCGCCGTAGGGTGCATCGTCACGGTCATACTCTTCGGGTCAACTGCGCGCCTCGCCTCGGCCTACGGCATTGCGGTGACGGGGACGATGGCGATAACGACGGGGGCGTATTTCCTCGTGGCGCGCCGCAACTGGAAGTGGCCCCTGTGGCGCGCCGGAACGGTCTGCGGGATCTTTCTTGTCATCGACGTGGGGTTCTTCGCCTCCAACGCGCGCAAGCTGGCCGACGGCGGCTGGTATCCCCTGCTCATCGCGGGCGCCGTCCTCGCCGTCATGCACACCTGGAAGACCGGGAGGAACGTAGTGTTCGAGCGGGTCTACGGCGGGAACGTCACGGAGGAGGAGCTCACGACCATCGCCCGCAGCAAGTACGTGTTCCGCGTCCCTGGCGCGGCGGTGTTCATGGTGGGGTCCCCGCGCGGCACCCCTCTCGCCCTGCTCCACCACGTGAAGGCAAACCGCTGCCTCCACAAGACCGTCGTCCTCCTCAGCATCGTGACGGAGGACAGGCCCACCGTGCCCGCCGCCCGGAGGCTCAAGCTCCGCGAGATCGGCGAGGGGATCTGGCGGGCCACGGGCCACTACGGCTACATGGAGTCGCCCGACGTGAGCGACCTGATATGCCTCGTCAGAAACGCCGGCCTTTCGATCAACCCGCAGGCGGCGACCTACTTCTTCAGCCGCGAGATGGTCATGACGGGGGGCAACACGGGAATGTGGGAATGGGAGAAGAGCTTCTACAGCTTCCTCATCCGAAATGCCCGTCCCGCCAAGGACTACTACAACATCACCCCTTCGCAGATCATCGAGATCGGCCTGCCGGTCCAGCTCTAGAGCAAGGCGGGATTTGTTCTCGCCAAGCGCACGCGGGTTGCATCCCCTTGTCGCTCACGCGCGTATGGCTAAGAGAGTAATATGTCGTTTGCCCTGCCTATCTTCCAGCTTTCGTTCGCGCGAATCGGACTCGGCTCACTCCCGCTGCGAACGCGCCTCTCGGCACGCATGACGGGCCCGGGGGACATGGACTCGCCCGAGGACCGCGCACGGGTGGACGCCGCCCTCATCAGGCGCATGGCCGGCGGCGACCGAGACGCCCTCGCCGAGCTCTACGACAACCTCTCGCGGCCGCTCTACGCGACCGCGAGGCACATCCTGAACGACGCGGCCGAGGCCCAGGACGTCGTCCACGACGTCTTCCTCTCGCTCTGGGAGAACGCCTCGTCATTTGACAGCGGGCGCGGCGCGGCGTTTTCGTGGGCCGTCACGCTCACCCGCAACAGGGCCATCGACCGCCTGCGCACGCGGTCAAACCGGGCGCGGCTCCTGGGGAACTCCATACCCGACGACCTCGGATACGGCGAAGAGCCCGCCGAAGCCGGCGGCAGCGCCAAGGCCGAGCTCGGGGACCGCGCGGTCGCGGTCCGCTCGGCCCTGGCCGAGCTTCCCCCAGACCAGCAGAAGGCGCTCGAACTGGCCTTCTTCTCGGGCCTCACGCAGAAGGAGATCGCGGAAAAGCTGAGCGAGCCGATAGGGACCATCAAGGCCCGCATACGCCGCGGCCTCCTGAAACTTCGCGACGCCCTCGCGAACCGCCTATGATCGACGACCGCCAGGAGGAACTCGCCTCCCTCCACGCATTCGGGCTCCTCGAGGGGGCGGAGCTTGAGCAGTTCGTCGCGCAAATGCGCGGTAACCCCGAGCTGCGCCGGCGCGTCGCCGAGCTGCGGGCGGTCGCCGCGGGTCTCGCGCACACGGCTCCCGACGCCGAGCCGCCCGCGGCACTCAAGGCGCGCGTGCTCGCGTCAGCCGCGTCCCGCGCGGCTGCGGCGCCCCTCCTGCGCTTCCCGGCCTGGGTCCCGTGGGCACTCGCCGCGTGCCTAGCGATCGCCGTCGCCTGGACGGGAAGGCAGTACTCCGACATGCGCGCGGCCAACGCCTCGCTCGCCGACGAGAAGAGGATCGCCGAGCAGGCCCTCGCCCTCACCCGCGCGCAGCTGGACGAGGCGAAGAGGCTCGTGACCGAGTCGAGCCGGCAGGTGGCGGAGCTCTCCACGAAGCTCAAGGACGAGGGCGACCTCGCCCACTTCAAGATCGCGACCCTCGCCTCGATGCTGGGCAACAGCCCGGCTGCCGTGGCGGTCGCCGTGTGGGATCCCTCGCGCCAGCGGGGCGTGCTCTCGGTCTCGAAGCTTCCGCCCGCCGCCTCGCAGAAGGACTACCAGCTCTGGGTGATCGACAAGCAGTACCCGGCGCCCGTGAACGCAGGGGTCTTCGTGGTGGACCCGGCGACGGACGAGGCCCACATCGTCTTCAAGGCGGACAAGCCCCTCGGAAACATAGCCAAGTTCGCTGTGAGCCTGGAGCGCAAGGGCGGCGTGCCCTCGCGCGAGGGCCCTGTCGTCCTCCTGAGCGAGTAGCGTGGCCCCCGGGTAACACAGCCCGGCGCTTTTGCGGATTGAGCACCGGCGCCGTTCGACTTATGCATGGCCCCAGATGAGGGAGAGTCCGCCCCAGACTCCTGCGCCCGCGAAAAGTGCCGTCCGGCCGCTCGGCGGGCGCGCCCGCGCCGCAATCGCCGCCTCGGCCTGCGTGGTCTTGGCCGCGACGCTGCGGCCGCAGTCGCCGTCGGCGGACATCGCACCCGCACCGGTCCTCGACGCCATGCAGCGCGCGGCGGACTGGCAGCTGGCAAACCCGAGCCGGCACGCTCTCGCCGACTGGACACAAGGGGCCGGCGACGCGGGCTTCATGGCCCTTGCCGGAATATCCGCAAACCCCAGGTACCGCGACGCGATGCTGGCGGTCGGCGAGCAAACCCACTGGCAGCTTGGCCCGCGGATGTACCATGCAGACGACCACTGCGTCGGCCAGACGTTCGCCGAGCTGTTCCTCCTCTACCGGGAACCCAGGATGATCGCGGGGCTCAAGGAGCAGTTCGACGCCATCCTGGCGAAGCCGTCCGCCATGAGCTCGCTCGATTTCACGCAGCACGAAGCCAAGGCGGCCGAGCTGTGGTCCTGGTGCGATTCCCTGTTCATGGCACCGCCGGCCTGGATGCGCCTCTACGCGGCGACCGGGGACGCCCGTTACATGGACTTCGCCGTGAAGAACTGGTGGGTCACCACCGACTACCTCTTCGACACCGGCGAACACCTCTATTTCCGGGACAGCACCTATTTCAAGAGGAAGGAGGCGAACGGCCGAAAGGTTTTCTGGAGCAGGGGCAACGGCTGGGTCATGGCGGGCCTTGTCCGCATGCTCGAGTACCTTCCGATGAACCATCCGGACCGGCCTCGGTTTGAGAGGCTTCTGCAGGCGATGGCCGCCAGCATCCTCGCCTGCCAGCAGCCGGACGGCCTCTGGCGCGCCAGCCTCCTTGACCCCGGCAGCTACCCCATGCAGGAGACCAGCGGGTCCGGATTTTTCACGTACGCGCTCGCATGGGGCGTCAACCAGGGGCTCCTCGATCGGGCTACGTTTGAGCCGGCCGTGCGCAGCGCCTGGGGCGCCCTCGTGCGCTGCGTGGACGCGAATGGCATGCTGACTCACGTGCAGCCCATGGGCGCCGACCCCAAGCGCTTCCCCGAGAATGCGACCGAGGTCTACGGCGTCGGGGCTTTCCTGCTCGCGGGCAGCGAGGTCTACCGCCTCGCCCTGACCTCACCCTCGGCCGAAGGCGGCGCATCGCCCGGCTCCAGGGTGGCGACGGTCGCCAACCCCGCCGGGTTTTTCCGGACCGAGGAGACGGTGGAGATCGACATGCGCGCGAGCGGCCTCGCGGCGCATGTGGCCGTCATGGACGGGGTTTCGTCGAGGATCCTGCAGAGCCAGGCGTATGCCTCGGAGCCCGGGGGCCCCATCGACACGCTTGTCTTCCAGGTGAGCCTGGCCCCGGGGGAGACGCGGCGCTACCGGATCCTCGGCGGCGGCGCGTCACCGGCCTCGGTGCCGCCGCCTGTCGTCAGGACCTACGCAAGGCAGGTGCCCGAGCGCTACAACGACATGGCCTGGGAGAGCGACCGCATCGCGCACCGGATGTACAGCGTGGAGCTCATCAAGGGCGAGGGCACCGTGAGCAGCGGCGTCGACGTCTGGACCAAGCGCACGCGCGCCCTGGTCATTGACGAATGGTACAAGAGGAGGAATTACCACGAGGATGACGGCGACGGCCTCGACGACTACCAGGTGGGCCGCAGCCGCGGCTGCGGGGGCCTCGGAATCTGGAGCGGCGGCAGGCTCTACGTCTCAAGCAATTTCAGCGGCGCGCGCGTCGTCACGACCGGTCCCGTGCGCTCGGAGTTCGAGCTGACCTTCGACGCGTGGGACGGCGGCGGCCGCAAAGTCTCGGAAAGGCGGCGCATCGCGATCGACGCAGGCTCCAACATGAGCCGCGTCGAGAGCGTGCTCGCGGCCGATGGCGCGGCGCCGCTCGACGTCGGCGTCGGCATCTGCCGTCGGGCGGGAGAGGGCAACGTTGCCGCGGAGGACCGGGACCAGGGCTGGATGACCTACTGGCAGGCCCCGGACCGCGACCGGGGCAGCATCGCCTGCGCGGTCCTTCTTGCGGCCGGAGCGGTCCGCGAGTTCGTCAATGAGGAGGCGAGCGTCCCGGCTGTCCCGGCGGACAAGAGGGAGAAGCCCGGGGTCGAGGGTCTCCCGCCTGTGGGTAACAGGCTCGCGGTCACAGGGGTCCGGCCGGGCGCTCCCCTCGTCTATTACCTGGGCGCCGGCTGGAGCCGGAGCGGCGATTTCCCGGATGCGCAGGCATGGGAGTCCTACGTGAAGCGCTTCGCCCAGCGCCGGGATGCGCCCCTCGAGGTGTCCCTGGGGCCGTGACCCGAAGGTTCGGGCCATTTTTCCCACCGAAAATGGTGCTCAGGAAGGGACTCGAACCCTTACGCCTTACGGCACACGCCCCTCAAACGTGTGTGTCTACCAATTCCACCACCTGAGCAGCTGTTCGGGGAGGGGCTAATCAGTGGAATCCCCCGCGGGTTGTCCAGCCCTGAAATTGGGTTTTGACCCCACCCCCTCCCTGGGGGACCTTCCCCGGCTCGCACCCCCCATGAAACTCGACGCGATCAAGTCGGCGCTGCTTGCGTCCTACGAAACGGACGGCGGCATCAACCATTTGGACGGCGTGAACCTGCCGTCACAGGCCTCGGCCAACGAGATCTCCCGGGAGTGCATGCACCTGCTCTTCCCCGGGTTCTTCGAGGAGAGCCTGATCGAGAAGAAGGAGGTCCCGGGCCTCGTCGAGAGCCTTCTGGCCAAGATCGGCGGGCGCCTGGAGGTCGAGATCGGGAAGAGCCTGAGGTTCGCTCGCGACCCCGACCCGGCGACGCGCGCCCGCGCGCTCGCCCTCGACGCTCTCGGCAGGCTTCCCGAGCTGCGGCGGGCGATCCGCACCGACGTCGAGGCGGCGTACCAGGGAGACCCCGCGGCCCTGAGCTACGAGGAGATCATCCTCGCGTACCCCTGCGTCCTGGCGATCTCGCTCCAGCGGTTTGCCAACGTGCTCTACAGCCTCAAGGTGCCGCTTCTCCCGAGGATGATCACCGAGTTCGCGCATGAGCGCACGGGGATCGATATCCACCCCGGGGCCGTCATCGGGACGCACTTCTTCATCGACCACGGAACCGGGGTCGTCATCGGGGAGACGGCGACGATCGGCTCGCATGTGAAGCTCTACCAGGGCGTTACTTTGGGAGCCAAGTCGTTCGAGACGGACACCAAGGGCAACCCCGTGAAGGGCGTGAAGCGCCACCCCGACATAGGCGACAATGTCACGATCTACGCCCACGCGACGATTCTTGGCGGCGACACCCGCATCGGGGCGAATTCCGTCGTGGGGGGCAACGTCTGGCTCCTGAACTCGATCCCGGCGAACAGCATAGCCTATTTCAAGTCGGACGACCTGGTCATCAGGCCCCGCCAGAAAAAGGAATCGCTCGTCGGCTACGTCGAGGACTGGGTTATCTGAGTCGGGTCTTCCGGCCCGGCGCCGTCTACCGCCTTTGACGTTCGGCGACGCCGCGGGCGAGCTCGGCGGCCAGGAACGGTCCCCGGTAGATCATCCCCGTGTAGACCTGGACGAGCGTGGCGCCCGCATCCAGCTTCTCGGCCGCACCCACCGCGTCATCGATCCCGCCGACCCCGATGATCGGAAGGCGGCCCTCCGTGGCCCGGGAGAGGTAGCGGATGATCTCCGTCGAGCGCGCGCGCAGCGGCGCCCCGCTCAGGCCGCCAGCCTCGTTCGCCGAGGAGAGGGCGCCCGGCCGGGCAAGGGTGGTGTTGGTCGCAACGATCCCGTCGAGCCCGTAGTCAGACACCACCCCGAGGACCGCGTCGACCTGCGGATACTCAAGGTCCGGCGCGATCTTCAGCAGGATGGGGACGCGCAGCCTGCCTTCCGACAGCGCCCTCCGTCGGTTTGCCTCGGTGACCTCGGAGAGGAGCTCCCTCAGGCGCGCCTCGTCCTGGAGCTCCCGGAGGCCCGGCGTGTTTGGGCTGGAGACGTTTAGCACGACGTAGTCGGCGTGGTCGGCGAGCCTGGCGAAGCTCGCCAGGTAGTCCTCGGTCGCCCGGTCGATGTCCGTGACCTTGGACTTACCAATGTTGATCCCAAGCGGGAGACGCCGCCGCCCGGGAGGCGGTTGTCGCGACAGGCGCGACGCCACCCGTTCCGACCCCTCGTTGTTGAAGCCCATGCGGTTGATGACGGCCTGCTGGCGGGGATAGCGGAACATCCTGGGCCGCGGGTTGCCCGGCTGCGCGAGCGCGGTCACCGTGCCTATCTCCACGTGGCCGAACCCCAGGGCCGCCGCCGCCGGCCACGCGCGGGCGTTCTTGTCGAAGCCGGCCGCCAGGCCGACGGCGTTGGGAAATTTGAGGCCAAATGCCTCCACCGGACGGAACAATCGGGGTGGCAGGCGTACTAGCGACTCCATCAGTCTGCAGAGGGGGCCAACGCGGCCGAGGAGGGACATCGATTCCACGCCGATCTCGTGAGCCCGCTCCGACTCCAGACGAAACAACAAAGGCCTGACCATTTTTTCGTAAACAAAGCCCATGTGACACGAGCGTGAAATCCACGGGGCAAAATGCAAGTACGGCAGCCGAAACCACCGCGCAGCCAATGCGTTCCACAGTCTCCGGAGCCAATTTCAGATCGACAGCTTTTGTGCTTGTTATTTACACCCCCCCTCGCACGCTGCGCTAAAAATTTCCTGCGACCCCTGAATCCATGGCAAAGCCAACTTCCACGCTAGACTGGTGCATCGTTCGACTCGGCGAAGACCACAACTGGTGGGTCTGCGAGACAAGCGACCCGGTCCGCTGGGACGTCGACGGACTGAGCATCGTCGACCCGCGCCAGGTCGCCCACCTGATCGAGCTCGTTGACGCGCTGCGCGACTACGGATTCCAGCAGGACGTCTTCGAGGCCGCGTTCATACCGTTCCGCATCGAGAAGGACCTCGGCGGCGGCAAGGTGCGCCTGAAGCGCGTCAAGGAGTCGATCTTCGAGTCCGACGAGAAGCTCTTCGTGCTGCCGGACATCCTCGACGAGGAGAACGGGCCGTACGCCGACCTGCTGGACCACCTCACCCGCTGCCGCGTGAAGATGCTCAACGACCTCTTCAGCTTTGAGAACAAGCTCACCGTCGACGAGGTCGAGGACGAGATCCGCGAGGAGCAGAACACCCAGTTCATCGAGGGCAAGGCCGTGCACACCTTCACGGAGCTCTGCGCGATCCTCGACTACATGCCCGACGGAATCGACTCGGACGAGGAGCAGCCGTCCAAGGCCGCGGAGGAGGAGGAGGACGACCTGCCGACGCTCGACGCCGAGGAGGAGGAGAAGCTGAAGAACGACGAGTCGCTCAAGTGGGACGAGGACGTCGACGACGAGAAGGAGGACAAGCCGGAGGGCGAGAAGAAGGAAGACGACGAGAAGGAGGAGGCGGTCGACGAGGACGAAGCCGAAAAGCCCCGACGCAAGTCGCGCGGCAAGCGCTGAGTCGGCCCGTCGCCCCATGCACCTGCCCCGCGCCGCGTCGCTGGTCCTCCTGGGGATCCTCGCCGGGTGCGCGAGCGGCGAGACCGGCGGCAGGAACCCCGCCATCCCCTCCGCGGCGTCGGCTTCGCACCTCCGCCCCGGCGACAACCTGACGGTGGCGATCATCGGGGTCCCCGACCCCTCGACGAACGCGGTCCAGGTCGACGACCAGGGATACATCAGCCTCCCCTACATAGGCCCGATCAAGGCCTCGGGCGAGACGACCGGGGGGCTCACGCAGGGCATCCGCCAGGCGTACGTCGAAAAGAAGATCTACAACTCGGTCGACATCTCGGTGAGCGTGACCGAGCGGTACGTGTACGTCGGCGGCGAGGTCGTCAAGCCCGGGCGCATCGTCTGGACCCCCGACCTGACCGCCTCGAAGGCGGTCCAGGCCGCGGGAGGGTTCACTCTCTACGCCAGGGAGGGCAAGGTGAGCGTCGTCCGCAACCAGGTCCTTTACGACGTCGACATCAAGCTCGCCCAGAAGAACCCGGCGGAGGATCCGAAGCTCGAGCCCGGCGACTCCATCCAGGTCGCCCGCACGGCGTTCTAGCGGCCGCCGGAGAGCTCCGCGGCCATCTCCCTCGCGAAATACGTCAGGATCATGTCCGCGCCCGCCCTCTTGATCGCGACGAGCGACTCCCGCCTGCACTGGACGAGGTCGAGCCAGCCGAGACGGGCCGCCGCGTGGATCTGCGAGTACTCGCCCGAGACCTGGTAGGCGGCGATGGGCCTGCGCGTCGCCGACCTGAGCCCGCGGATGATGTCCAGGTAGAGTCCCGCGGGCTTCACCATCACGATGTCCGCCCCTTCGGCCTCGTCGAGCTCGAGCTCGATCAGCGCCTCGCGCCGGTTCGCGGGGTTGAGCTGGTAGGTCCTCTTGTCGAGGCTCGGGGTCCCGGCGGCCGACGCGCTCCCCACGGCATCGCGGAACGGGCCGTAGTACGCCGAGGCGTACTTCGCGGTGTAGGCCATGATCGCCGTCGCCTCGCGGTCGGCGAGGTCCAGCGCCCTGCGTATGGCCCCCACCCGGCCGTCCATCATGTCGCTCGGGGCGACGACGTCGACGCCGGCGGCCGCGTGCAGGACCGCCATCCTCGCGAGGATTCCCACCGTCCTGTCGTTGTCGACGTCCCGCCCGTCGGGCGTGAGGACGCCGTCGTGACCGTGCGACGTGTAGGGGTCGAGGGCGATGTCGGTCATCACCGTCAGTTCCGGGAGAGCCTTCTTGACGGCCCGGACGGCGCGCAGGACGAGGGCGTCCTCGCGCAGCGCGGCGGACCCGTCGCCGTCCTTCAGCCTTGCCGCAATCTTCGGAAAGAGCGCCACCGCACCGACGCCGAGCCTGGCCAGCGCCCGGCACTCCTTCACCAGGTCGGCGATGGAGAGCCGGAAGACCCCGGGCATGGACGCGACCGGCTCCGGCCTCCCCTTGCCGTCGACCACGAAGAGGGGGGCTATCAGGTCCTTCGGCCGCAGGACGGTGTCCTCGACCAGCGCCCGCAGGGCCGCCGTCCGGCGGAGCCTTCTCGGGCGGTGAACGAGATTGAGCTTGAAGGGGTTGGGCATGTGTTCGTTGGCTCCTTGATTGGAGCACGGCCGGCCCCGCGTCGCGACTAGATTTTGGCGCCGACTGTCAGCACCGAAGACACCCTCCTTCCCCTCTCCTCCCTTAATGGCCATCAAGCTTTTCGATTCCCTCTCCCGCGAGGTGCGGGAACTCCGCCCGGGCGATCCCGACGGCGTGTTCCGCTTCTACAACTGCGGGCCGACGGTCTACGCGCCCGCGCACATCGGCAACTTCCGGACGTTCGTCATCAACGATGTCCTGCGCCGGCTCCTCGACCTCGAGTTCCCGGGCAGGGTGAAGCACGTGCGCAACCTCACGGACGTCGACGACCGCACGATCGGCCAGGCGCGCGCCGAGAAGCGTCCGCTCGCCGAGATAACCCGCAAATGGACGGAGCTCTTCCACGCCGACTGCGTCTCGCTCAACTGCCTGAAGCCCCATGTCGAGCCGGCGGCGACGCGCCACATCGCCGAGCAGGTGGACATGATAGACGTGCTCATGCGCAAGGGGAACGCCTACAGGTCCCCCGACGGCTCGGTCTACTTCAAGATCGGCTCGTTCCCGCAGTACGGCTCGCTGTCGCGGATAAAGGAGCGCGAGCTCAAGGCCACGAACACGGCCTTTGACGCCGACCACAAGGACGACATCGGGGACTTCGCGCTCTGGAAGGCCTACCGGGCGGAGGAGGACGGCGACGTCAAGTG
>Ga0181537_10001241_pt1 | contig 23715 bp, 14 predicted proteins | sample PEATcosm2014_Bin_39_FD_119765 | JGI IMG/M metagenome (GOLD analysis project Ga0181537, IMG submission 119765) | Peatland microbial communities from MTU Mesocosm Facility, Houghton, MI, USA - PEATcosm2014_Bin23_10_metaG | ecosystem: Environmental > Terrestrial > Soil > Wetlands > Peat | place... | reverse complement strand
CACGCGTTCTATCTTGGCATCATTGTGACCGCATCGCATACAGCCGGGGTCTTTGCTCTGGGAGCCGTTACACTGTACGCCTCACAGTACATCGTTCCAGAGCAACTGTACCCTTGGCTCGGCGCCCTTTCCGGCATCACTATTGCTGGCCTGGGGTGCTATATGCTGCTGCGCCGCCTGACCGGCACGGCTACGGACCACTCTCATGCTCTCGGCGCGGCTCATGCTCACTGGATGTTCTGGAAACGCTCGCCGGAGACGGAGATTGAAAGCAACTCCAATCCAACGCAAATAGTAAGCTTGACGCAATTGCTGACCCTCGGCATCACCGGCGGAATCATCCCCTGTCCGGCCGCGTTGATTGTGCTCTTGAGCGCCTTCGCACTGCATAGAATAGGCCTTGGTTTCTTCTTGATTGTGGCCTTCAGCGTCGGTCTGGCCGCCGTCCTGATCGGATTTGGAATGTTGATGGTCTACGCGCGCCGCTTCATGACCCACCTGCAATTCGACGGTCCGCTCACCAAGCGTTGGCTTCCAGTCGCATCCTCCGCATTCATCACGGTGCTCGGCTTGATACTTGCCATTCAGGCCCTTGCCCCCTTGCACTTCGACATGCACATGATCTCTCAAGACAAGCTTGGACCCATCTTATTCGTTACAGGATTGGGCCTCCTCCTCGGCATGCGACATTCTACTGATGCCGATCACGTGGTTGCAATTTCAACCATAGTCAGCAAGCAACGGAGTATCCGGAACGCAGCCTTCATCGGCTCTGTCTGGGGAATAGGTCACACCATCACGATCTTTATAGTCGGCTCGCTGATCATTCTTTTCGGGGTTGAGATTCCACCTCGTCTTGGATTATCGATGGAGTTCAGCGTCGCAGTCATGCTTATTCTGCTCGGGATGCTGAACCTTTCCGGCGTAATGCAGAAAGTCACAGCCCGCTTCACTCCGGCGATTGCCTCCCCTAAGAACCCACCCGGCCGGAAACCGAAGGAAACGAGTTCAAAAAGTGTGGAGCGATTCCTCGAGACTTCAGTTGGCCGCTTCGGCCTCTACCAATGCCTTCGCCCTCTGGTCATCGGTCTTGTTCATGGACTTGCCGGGTCTGCGGCCGTCGCGCTGTTGGTCCTATCGACAATTCACAACCCTGTTTGGGCCACGGCATATCTGCTTATCTTCGGAGCTGGAACTATGATTGGCATGATGTGCATGACCGCCGCAATCGCGATTCCACTTACATTTGCCGGAGATCGTTTCGCCAGTCTGAGCCGCTATCTCGGAACTGCATCAGGAATGGCGAGTCTTTGTTTCGGATCGTTCCTGGTATACCAACTCGGCTTTCTCGGAGGGCTCTTTACCGCCCATCCCCAATGGACTCCCAGATAGAGTTACCTTTATTGGATCTTCCGCACTTTCGGTGAGGGTTGAGTTAGTAATTGAGGCTTCTCCTGGAAGCGGTGTTGCCAGCGCCAGAACTTGCCTCCAGCCGGTGTAACGTAGAGGAAAAGGCCGCCGCCATCGGACAGCTTGTAAGGCTTGTCTTTGACTTTGGTTTTCGAGACCTGCGCGTCTGTTAGTTTGGATCCTGCCAGCAAAGCCATACTGTATTTCCAGTTCCAGTCCTTGGAATCCCATCAAGCGCTGGGTTGGCTTTGCGGCGGAACTATCCTGGCGTCAGGCCAGGAACTTGCGTCCTGCGAAGACTCACAAAGCCAGCAGGCCTGTGCCGGTGCCCAGAAGCAGGATGCTGTATGGCTCCGGGGTAACGTTAACGTATACGTCGAAGTCCGCCGTGCCCAAGACATATAGCTCGGAGTCGTTGTTATGTCCGTCAAGGATTTGGAAGTATCCCGCGTAGGAACCGATCAGCGTTCCATCGGGCACGTCCACGTTAAATAGCAAACCAGAGTACGTGGCTCCGAAGCAAGAGTGTAGGGCCAATCGAGGTCGTACGGGCTGTCGTCCACACCCAACGGCGGATCCACATAGTAGTTATCGCCGTTCAGATACGCCGTAAGGCCGGAGTTATTGGTAACCGTAGCATCGAACGCGAACACAGATTGAACGCCAACTTCATACGCCGGGGGTAAGAGTTATCGTAAGCGAGTCTGCCTTTGCCATCGCACCAGCCAGAAGGAAACACGCAGTCGTCAATGATAACGCCAGCAACCTTCTCAGCTTCTTCATCGTTTCCTCCACATTTCCTTTTCTCTTCGACATTGAGTTTCTCCCCTGGTCAAGGCAGAGTTACCGACCGGACACTGGCTCCGAACGAGCCTCCGTTGATGGTTCCGGAGTACTTCTCAGCCACCCCGGCGCCGTCCACGCCAATGCTTTCTGGGAACGATAGCGTGAAGGTGCCGGATGCCCCCGATGCGATCGACGACAGCGTCCGCGGCAGCGGCGTTGCTGAAGTGGAACCCAGTGTGGCCGCGCTCAGGATGAGGTTGGTTAACGCTTCCGCGCCCGTGTTCTTGATCGTGATGGTCAACGTATAACCACCGGCTTGGGAACCTGTGACCGCGGAAGTGGCTGTGAACGAAACGGAAGGCGCGGTGGTTATCGACAACGTTCCGCTGATGTAGGTGAAGGTGTAATTGGCCGCAGTGAGTGCCTCGGTTGAGAAGGTGATCGGATAAGTCCCGGCTGGCGAAGAGCTGGTTGCAGTTGTGGTCAACTTCGCCGAACCGCCTACTACCAGCGACGAGTCATTATTCACGAACCCGGTTATGGTGTAGGTGAATGCGGGAATTGCCGCGCCAGCCGCGATGCTGGTGTTGTTGGCAGTCACCGTCAGAGGCGCCGGGTTGACTGTGACATTTATCGAAGTGGTCACGGTAGTGTATTCCGTGGTGTTGGTTGGCGTAAAAGTCACCAGCTCGCTCTGCACACCAGCTCCCGCCACGATTGTGCTATTGGTAAATGCAAACCTGCCCGGAATCGATGCCACGCCTCCCGTCAGCGTTGAGGAAGCCAGACTCTGGCCATAAGTGATCGACGACGCGGTTGGCCAGACTGAAACTGTCGGCTGCGCGGGATCGATCACAATGCTTCCGATGCCCGTCCCGTTCCTGTAATTGGGATCGCTGCTGGAAAACGTTGCACCGACGGAGTAAGTGCCTGCGCTCACTGGCAACGAATCGATGAGCTTTTTTATGCCGCACTGGAACTCGATCCCGAGGCTCGCCCGGCATTTCCTCTGGAGGCGTGTGGCTCGGACGTCGAGTTGCTCAAAGAGGTCGAGTCGCTTCTGAGCTCTTCTCGGGAGACGCTGGGATATGCCCGGAAAGCCGTTCCGCAATTAGCCCGTCAGCAAACCTTCGAGGCGCAGCCCGCGGGCAGGCGGGTAGGCGCCTTCAAGCTTCTTTGGATCATAGGCGAAGAGGGTATGGGGACGGTCTACCTGGCGGAGCGCGCCGAGCGGGAGAACCTCGCCCTTTGGCGCAAGGTCGGCGGAAGCCACATTGACGTGATCTACGCCGAGAACAATCTGGGAACGATTCTGCTTGCAGAGGGAGATTGGCGCCAGGCTGAGCCGCTGCTCCGCAACGCCTTAACAGCCCGGCAGAGCCAGCTGGGAGAGAAGCATCCGCTGGTGGCGATTTCGCCGACGAATCTCGGGCGTGTTTCAGAGGCGAAGGGCAATTACAAAAAGCCGAAAGATACTTCAATCAGGCAGAAGAGATGTTGAGCCAGACGATTGGCCCTGAGGGCTGGAGCCAGGAAGATGTGCTGGAAAGCCTCTCGCTGCTCGCGCTCGACCGAAGCGACTACGCCCGCGCAGAGAGCTATGGACAGCAAGCCTTGGATATGACGGGAAAACTAGGCGCGGAAAACTCGCTCAAAGCCTCAGCGTTAAAGGTCGACATTGGTCTCGCTCGCGAATTCCAGCTCGACGCTGCGAGATCCGAGCCGCTCTTCCGCCAGGCGATCGAAATCGACAAGGCGATACTTACGCCGGGCTCGCCCGCGTTGATCTCCGCTGAGACCCGGCTCGGGGAGGCGCTGGTCATTCAGGGCAAGCCAGGACTTGCCGAGTCACTCCTTCGCAATGCGGTCGCCGCTGCGCCTAGGCCGCCGTTTCCTCTGCTTCCCTGGCAGATAGCAGAACCAGAAAGTGCGTTAGGCGTCTTCCTGGCGAAACTTGGTCGTTCATCGGAAGCAACAAATTTGCTCCAGCACAACCGCACAGCACTCGCGCAAATACCGCAAAGTGCGCTGCGCAGGTGGAACCAGGAATTCCGCGCACGACTTTGAGCGGCTCATGGCGCGCCCGCTCGCCTGACGGTTCAAGGGATGTCTGGACTGATGCTGCCCCTGTACATGAGGACATTGCTATTTTTGATGCTGAATCAGGCTGCTGGTATTGTATAGTCGCAGGAACGCGACCCTGGCCCGCGCTTCAACTAATGCGAACAATTCAATGCTTTCATTGAGCCGTTCCGCTGCCTTACCAGTTCCGGTCTGATTGCTTGAATGCTAAGTCAGAGAGTAACGCGGGGTGTTACAAGAAGCTGGACTCTAGATCGGCACCTTTGAGAGTGAGTAGGATCGGGCGCACAGAGATGACAGCTCAGCATTGGGATCGAGTTCCCGGGCCAGCCATGCTTGGTGAGTCCGTTCAAGGCTCGGCCGGGAGGATCCAGGCGTGAAGAATGCTGAGAAAACGAAGCGCCATCTTGTAAGCCCAACTGGAACTATCCTCATGCGAATAATGATTCTCGCAGCAGTGGTCGTGGCCGCATTGGCTGCGGCAACACGGGCTGCGGAGCCCGGCACCCTCACTACGTTGCATGAAATCCACGCCCTGACGAAGGCTGAGGCGCGAGGAGGGCAGGCCGTCGCTTTCGAGGCCACGGTTACTTATTACAACCGGAGCGATGTCGACCTCTTCGTTCAGGATGGCAGCGATGCGATCTATGTGGAGACGAAGCAGAATCAAGATCTGTCACCGGGCGATCGGGTGCAGGTGCGAGGAAAAACGCGGGATAGCTTCACACCGGACGTGCTCAGCGACAGCGTGACCCTGCTTCATCACGGCGCTCCGCTCAAGCCCGTGGCAGCTGATTTTGAACAACTCATTCGCGCTCAACGCGATTGCATGCTGGTAACTGTAAGCGCCAAAATCCGCAGCGCAGACACAGTGACTTTCGGGGGCGTGCGCGGCATTTACCTCAAGTTGCTCATGGACGGGGGATACGTTGACGCGACGGTTGCGGGAAATGACGCCCGGATGATCAAGGAACTGCTGGATGCGGAGGTCGAAGTCACAGGGGTCGTATCAGGAAAATTCGACAGCAAGATGCAACTCATCGGAATCCTGCTCGAAGTTCCCACCCCGGCGGATGTGAAAGTTCTGAAGCGCGCCGAAGCGAGTCGGGACTCCCTGCCGATTACTCCCATGGACCAGGTTTTATCCAGTTCCTATCTGCAAGATCTGACACGCAGAGTCCGGGTCAAAGGGACCATCACCTACTATCAGCCTGGTTCGGCAGTGGTGCTCCAGGATGGCGACAAGAGCCTTTGGATCTCGACCCACGCCAGTGACCCTATGCGAATCGGCGACGTTGCGGAAGCAACCGGCTTTCCCGATGGACGATCCGGCTTCCTGGCACTGACCGACGGAGAAATCCAGGATCGAAACATATTCGCGCCAATTCAACCGCAGCCTTCGACGTGGCGCCAACTAGCCATCTGGAACAGCGGCAATCCGGATGGCCATCAGAATGACCTCGTCTCTTTCGAGGGCCGGGTTGCAGCTGCGATGCGTGAGGAATCGCAGGACGAGTTTGTACTCGTCTCGAATGGAAAGCTCTTCACCGCGGTCTATCGCCATCCACCCTCCACCATACCGCTTCCGCCGATGAAGCATGTTCCCCTGGGAGCTAAAGTAAGCGTGACCGGCATCTGTATGGCCGTGCAGGCCAGTACCATCGACCCAAACGAGCAAGAGGTGCCGTTCAATATTCTGATGCGCTCTTTCGACGATATTTCCGTCGTCACCCAGCCTTCCATGCTGAATGTGCGCAACCTCGTCGTCCTCGTTGGCTTGCTGTTCGTGCTGCTGTTCGCCGCGGCCGCCAGGGCTTGGGTGATGGAACGCAAAGTTCGCCGCCAGAACGCGTCGGCAGCTGACATCGAGCGTCAACGCAGCCGCATCCTCGAGGACATCAATGGCTTGCGCCCTCTGGCTGAGATCATTGAGCAGATCACTGAGTTGGTTTCCCTCAGGCTGCATGGCGCGCCCTGCTGGTGCCAAATCGCCGATGGGGCGCAAATTGGAGACTGCCCGGCTAACTTTAGCGACCTGCGTGTTATCTGTGAAGAGATCCCGGCGCGCTCGGGACCACCGCTCGGAATGATTTATGCCGCTTTTGATCGGCTCGTGAAACCCCGCGCCGATGAGGCGGAAATCCTTTCCGCATCGGCGGCGCTGACCACTCTCGCTATTGAAACCCGGCGGCTCTACTCCGATCTGGTGCACCGTTCCGATTTCGACTTGCTTACCGACATCCACAACCGATTCTCGTTGGAGACTTACCTGGATCAGCAAATTGACCAGGCGCATCAGACTGCAGGCATCTTTGGATTGATCTACATCGACCTTGATGACTTCAAGCAGGTGAATGACGTTTACGGCCACCAAGTCGGAGACCTGTACCTTCAGGAGGTCGCGATGAGGATGAAGCGCCAGCTCCGCGCCGCCGATATGCTGGCGCGGATCGGTGGCGACGAGTTTGCCGCGCTATTACCGAAGGTTCACAACCGCACAGAACTTGAAGAGATCGCTATCCGGCTTGAGCGCTGCCTCGACGCGCCCTTTGTTGCCGAGGAATGCGTTGTTCATGGTTCGGCTAGCGTTGGTATTGCCCTCTATCCCATGGACGGCACGACCAGGGACAGCCTTTTAAGTACCGCCGACGCAGCCATGTATGTGAACAAGCACATTCGCCATGAAAAGAGGTGGACGAGATCGGATCGCCAACACCCCGGAAGCACCTCCTAAGGTTGTTTATAAATGGTCACCATCCCTCTCTGGCGAGGAAGCAGAAGCGACCTCCTCCATCTGTTGACGCGACTTTCGAGCGCGCTTAGGTTCAACCCGCTCCCTGATGGATCTGTTCCTACGCCACGTCCGAAGGTACCTCGAAAGTCACCAACTCCGATCGAAATCCGCGAGTCCGCACCGCCCCGTAAGCAATGCCCGCAATCATCCATACTGTGCCCAGAACCAGCGCAGGATGGCTCAGATGCACCCAGATGAATCCGCAGATGAGGAAGCCAAGAGCCGGCACCATGTATGCGCCCAGGTTGCCGCTCTTCTCCCCGCGCAGATGATGCACAAACGCCGCCGCATTCACGCCCATGAAGGCAATAAACGCGCCAAAGTTCAGGCATTCTGCGCCGATCTCGTATGCGCCGCCGCCCAGCTTGTCACTGAAGAACTGCAGCAGTCCCGCGCCGACAAGCGCAAATCCACCCACCGCAATAATGTTGTTGCGCGGAATTCGCCGTTTAGGTTCGATCGCTCCAAAAAACGCCTTGGGCAGCGCATTCCCGCGGCCCATGCCGTAAAGCAATCGTCCGGCAGCCAGCTGCGATCCCATACCCGAACCCATGTTGGCAACTAGAAGCGTGAAGTTGACAGTTTGGAATAGAATCGCTCCGCCGGCCTGCCGCGAAATAATCGCGAACGCTGAAACAACATCGTCGCCCGTGAATTCCTTCGATCCCCATATCAATTGCGCCGCATACACTTCCACGCCCGACAACACGCCAGTAATCAGACAAACCAGCACCGTGGCCAGCATGATGTTGCGCCGCGGATTCTCCACCTCTTCAGAAAACGTGGAGACCGCATCGAATCCGATATAAGTCAGCACCGCAACGGACGTGCCTGCAAATATGCTCGAAGGATGAAAGCTACCTGATTCGTAGAAGGGATGCGTGAAGTAGCCGGGATCGTGATGCACGCCCCACACCGCGCGCACCACCGCGGCAAGAAACAACGCCACTACCACCACCATTCCCGCGCACAGCGCCTCATTCATGCGCGCAGAGGTCTTGATACCACGCAAGTTGGTCCATGTAAAGAACGCCGCGAAAAACACAATCCACAGATAAAAAGAGAGCCCAGGCAGGATATTCATCGCCGCCTGCGCGCAAAACGCTGTGCAGATGAGCGGGTTGATCAGGTAGTCCATCACCATGCCCCAGCCCACCACGTAACCCAGCGCCGAATGCATTTCCTGGCCTACGTACGTATAGGCTGACCCTGCGCTGGGGTAGATTCTCGCCATCCGTCCATAGCTGATGGCGGTAAACAGCATGGCCACCATTGCGATCAGGATCGCGGTCACCACATGCCCATGCGCCTTGTTGCTGATTACGCCGTAAATCCCCATTGGCGCCGTCGGCTGAATAATCACCATGCCGATGATGATCAGGTTCCAAAGCCCGAGCGTCCGATTCAAGCTGGCGACTTTCGGTTGCGAGTTTGCCTGCGCGTCTGCCATCCGTGTCCTCAGGTCCCCAGAATCCTCACTGCACCTTAATCGCAACCGTCTGCGATCCCGCATTCCAACTGCCAATCTCCACCACCGGCGCTTCGGTGCCGTTATCCGGCAGCAAAGCCGTCAGTTCACGCTTTTCGCCCGGCACAAGCTCAATCCAGTTGTCCGACCAAATTACTGGCGCAATCAATCCGCCTGTCCTGGTGCGCATTGCCGCGCTCACCTGGAACGCCAGCGCTGTGCTCGGATTCTCCAGTTCCAGACGCACTTCGCTACCGTGAGCAGTCTTTGTCATCTCCGCATGTGCAACCAGTTTCCCCGCAGGCAGATTAGCCAGCGCAGTAAGGTCCTCATGCCGCGACGCCGGTGTATGCGTGTAGTCGGTCTTCGGCCAGTCGAATGTCGTCAGCGTGCCCGGCACCCAGTAGAAGTTCCGGCTGACAACTTTGCCAGTGCTATTGCTGAGGGTCAGGTCTATGAAGAAGGTTCGCTCCCCGTCGTTGTACAGACTCTCAGGTAGCGTGAATACAATCTGTGAACTATCCACACCCGCATCCACTGCCGCCTCTTGTGTGTACAGTTCCTTCCATCCGACATTGTGTACATGCGCGATTGCATGAAGGCCGGCAACCCGCTCGTATGTGCTGTTCACCACCACAATCGAACGATCGTCATAGCTGTACTGAATGTGCACCGGCTCGCACGCCTTCTTAGTTCCGAAGTAGCCTGCGCCTGATTCGAGATAGTAGTCGTAGAGGTGCCAGATCATTGAAGGCCATGCGTTGTTCAGCATCCACTGGATCACGCCTGTTGATACATACTTGTTCCTGCTGTACGCCTCATACATCGCACGCTCGGAGTCGTACTCCATGGCCGCGGAAATGCGTTCGTAATCGGCCGCGGATTGCGGCTTGGAGTACACCGCCTCCATCGCTGAGTCCATGACCTTCAGATTCGCGAACTCTCCGCTGCCAAAGTGATAGCTCCATATCGCCGAGGGCGGCCACGCTTGCGGATCAGGCAGGAATTTCTCGCGGCTGGCCAGCGACGGAATCGCGGGCCCCGGGCTGGTCTCCGTGTTGAATCCGTATGCCCCACCGTTCTGCTTGTCGACGTACCAATAACTGGGCGCAACGTAATCGTAGGGTCCGGTCATCTTTACGCCGTTCAACCCGCCGCCCGCTGTTACCTGCGACGACGCAGCAGATAGTATCGGATTGGGCCAGTGCGTCTCTGCTTCAACGTCCAGGTAGGCGCGCTCCACACTCGCGGGCGGCGCGTTGTCGCTGCCGTTCAGCCACACCAGCAGGCTTGCGTGATGGCGCAAGCGCAGCATTTGTGAACGCAGCGACGCGGTGGCAATGGTCAGATCCTCGGCATTCCAGTCCTTCCATTGCTCCCAATGGTCGCAGCAGCACCAACCAAGCATCACCAGAACTCCGCCCTCATCGGCCAAGTGGAAAAACTCTTCCGTCTCCAGTTTGCCTTCGAGCCGGATGGTGTTCAGGTTCATGTCTTCCACTAAACGGAACTGGTCGCGCAGCCGATCCGCATCGGTGCGCAGCAACATATCCTGCGACCAGCCCGCTCCGCGAATCAGAATCGGTTTGCCGTTCACGCTGAACAACCGCGCCCCGGTCGGGGTGAGTTCCGACGTAATCTCGCGAATGCCGAATTCCACGCTCTGCTCATCTGTCACTTCCCCTTGTTCGCGGAAACTCATGGTAAGCCGTTCCAGGTGCGGTTCGCCCATCTGTCGCGGCCACCACGGCTTCGAATTGCGAAGCCTCAGTTGGGCAAACTGCTCCGGCGTAAATACCACTGTGCGGTTTTCGTGTGCGGCCAATTCCACCTGCTGCTCAAATTTCACCCCGGCCGCTGAGCCCTCAACCACACCCTTAACCGCGCGATCGCTCGCGTTCTGTAGTTCTGCATACACAGTCAACTCCGCCGTTGTCAGTGATGAGTCGGTAAAATGTGTTGCTGCCATGGGCGAGCGCAGTGTCACTGTGCCAGTACTTACGACGTCCACTGCTCCCCATAAGCCCATATCCTTGTCGGGCGGACAAGGATTCCAATCCACCCAATTGATGCCCAGGTCTTTTTCCGTCGGCGCAAACGTCTCAACCGCCAGCACATTTGACTTGCCTGGTTTCAAGGACTCAGTGACGTCAAAATCATAAGTGCGATATGCGCCCGCAACTTTGGTTGAGTCCGCAATCTTTTGCCCGTTCAACCACACTTCGCCGCGATAGTTAATGCCGCCGAAGTGCAGCCACTGCCGCTCGCCGGAGTGCGTAGCGGCCGGTACCGTGAACTCCGTACGATACCACCAGCCACAGTGATAGGGACTATTGGGGTCCATCGGCTGTCGCGAAAAGATTTCGCCAATCTGATACGTCGTCCCCGGAATACTTCGCAGGTTCATGCCGAAATATGGATCGGGAAACACGCCTGCCGCAGCCTGCGCAGCCAATACCGTGTTGGGAACCTTCGTGTTCAGCCACCCATCCGGTTTGAACCGATCTGTCCCAATTGCATCTCCTGCGGCCTGTAGTTTGCAGGCAGATTGCAACTTCCAGCCTTCACGGAGCGGCGTAACGGATCCCGCAAACATCGCGCTCGACATCGCCGCCATCATCAAACAACAAAGTAAAACTCGTTTCCGCATGAGCATCCGCGATCCCTCTTCCCGTAATGCAGTTTCTGGCAACTGCAAAACCTCTATGCTTGCGAATTGTCCGTCTAATGGCGGCTTCACGTCGTGCTCCGCCCCGCCCTCATCCTTCTCGCCGGCGCTGCCGACGACATGCGCACCACCACTTCCGGCTTCGCACGATATAAACGCGCTGTCTGTACCCGCCGCTGCTCACGCGCTTCAATTGCATCCACGACCCACTGCGCAGACAGCAGACCCATCTCCCGGAGCGGTTGGCGGATCGTGGTAATCCCCGGCGTTGCCACCGATGCAGGCAACACATCGTCGAATCCAAGCACTGAGCAGTCCTCCGGCACGCGCACCCCTGCGCCCAGCAACCCGCGCACTACGCCTAGCGCTGTCAAATCATCGAATGCCAATATTGCGGTGAACGCCAACCCACTGGCAAGCAGTCGCTGCGCGCAATCCAGTCCCCCTTCAAAGCCCGATGTGGGATCAACCAAATTTGGCAACTGGAAGACCAGCCGCGGATCGATCCTCACCCCCACTGCCTGCGCCTCACTCTGCACGCCCGCCCAACGCGGCTCACTGTCAAACATTTCTTCAGGGCCGCGGATCACCGCGATTCTTCTGTGTCCCAATTCATACAAATGGCGCATCGCAAGCGCTCCGCCCGTCTCGTTGTCCACAAGAATCGAGCTAACCTTGCGCGCGGTCAAATCGCGACTCACAATCACGATCGGCACGTTGTTCTTCTGAATGTCGCTCAACAGGTTGGTCTCGTCGAACACCCAGCTGGCAATGACGATCACACCCTCCGCGCGCCGTTCCAGCGTCATCTCCAGGTAATTGTCGAAGAGCCCACGCTGCGTCTGCGCGTCCATCAGCAGTGGTAGATAACTGGCCGGCCGCAGCCCTTCCTGGATGCCCCGCACGATGGGAATGCAATATGGATCGGAAAGATCATAGGCCAGCACACCGATGGTCTGGCTGCGCCGCCGGCGCAGCGACCGCGCAAATGCGTCGGGATGATATCCCAGCTTCTGCGCCATGGCGCGAATGTCCTGCCGCGTTTTCTCGGCAACATTCTGCGACAGCGGCGCCTCGCTCAGCACAATTGACACCGTGGACACGGAGAAGCCGCATGCGCGCGCAACATCCATCAATGTCACGTGTCCTGATTTACGCTTGGCCAACTCGTTACCTCCCAGTCCTCACGGGCTGGATTTGCACGGATCCCCGATCCGGTGAGATTGCAACCACTGGGCGCAATCGCGGACCAAAAGCCGGCGCATCGGATTTTTCCCTTGACAGCCGACTCGATTGATCCTACATTGGCTTTCTACTATTCAAACGTTTGAATGTCAACAAATTCGTGAGAGGTGGCCAAAATGATCAAGAATTCAGCTTCCGCTCTCCTGCTCTTCTCTCTGTGCAGTTTCCTGTTTCTGCTTTCCGCAATCGCGGCCCGAGCCCAGGCTGGACGCGGTAGCATTAACGGAACTGTCACCGATCCGAGCGGCGCAATTGTCCCCGGCGCCAGCGTGACGCTCTCCAATCACGACACTGGATTGACTGAGCATGCCGTAGCCACAGCAGCAGGACTCTACACCTTTGTCTCCCTGAATCCTGGACAGTATCAGGTGACTGTCAGTCACAAAGGATTTGAGACAACGGCCCAGAACAACGTCACGGTAAGCGTCGACCAGATGACCGTGGTCAACATCGCATTGCGCGTCGGCTCAACCTCTGAAGTCGTCACTGTCACCGCTGCGGTCGACCTGGTTGAGCCGAGCAACTCCACTGTTGGCCAGCTTATTTCCGCCGAAACCATCGATCGCGTCCCGCTGCTCACACGCAATGTGTTCGACCTGGTGCAATTGAGCCCCGGTGTGACGCCTGCCAACGGAGCGCCCAACTCGTCCAGTTCGTTTGCCATCGAAAACATCTCCAGTGGCCGCCCAGGTGTCGATGTCTCCTCTTACACCATCAACGGCGCCATCGCCGGTTCCGTCTATTACATGGTGGATGGAAGTCCCATCGGCGTTGCCGAAAACAATGCCGCGGCCATCATTCCGGCGCTCGATATTCCGGAAGACGGCGTGCAAGAGACGCGCGTGGAGACGCAGAACACGCCCGCTTCCTACCAAAGCGGCGGAGCTGGTGTCATCAGTCTGGTCACCAAGTCCGGCACTAACAAGTTCCACGGCGATGTGTTCGGTGTCTTTCGCCCCGATATTCTTGCGGCCAACGAATACTTCAACAAACAAAGCCAGATTAGTGCGGGAACGCCCAACACGCCCCCATCCTTCCATCGCTACCAGGAAGGCGGCGCGTTCGGCGGACCCATTCTGCACAACAAGCTCTTCTTTTTTGCCGATTACGAAGCCACGCAACAGGAGCAATTCGACGGATCTAACTACTTCACCGTTCCAACCAGCGCGGAGCGCACCGGCGATTTCTCCGCCGACAACTTTACCATCTACGACCCGACGCAGCCAGATATCGCCAGTGGACCTCTTGCCGGTACACGCCAGCCCGTAGCGGGCAACAAGATCGTCAACCCCAGTCCCATTGCTCTCAAGTTTCTTTCGGAAATGCCCACCTGCAACGTTAGCAACGTGCCTGGCGTTGCTTGCGATCAGCAGTCCGATGACGTTACCTACAATTACTTCAAGCCGGGCCTTGACCCCACCACTGCGCAGCGGTTCGACATCCGCATGGACTGGACCAAGAGCGATAAACAACGCATCTTCGGCCGCTTCTCCTTCGATCGCCTCTTCAATTCCACCTTCAACGCCTTTGGCAATATGTGGGATCTGAACTACGCGCAGAACGTCACCAACGGCCGCAACGTCCTGCTGGCGGATGATTTGACGCTCAACGCCAACACAGTGTTGCAACTGCGCTACTCCTTCACCCGCCACTATGAGAACCAGGGCGGAGATCCTTCCCAGGTAGGCTTTGACATCACGTCCCTCGGATTTCCCGCCTCCCTTGCATCGCAGGAAATCTACAAGCTTCTTCCCTTCATGCTGTTCAACGACTCGGGCAGCGGTGTAGGCGGCACCGCAGACTACAACACCTTCCAGTACGCCAGTGAAAACAGCGATGTCGATGCGAGTATGACCAAGCTTATCGGCACGCACGAAATCTCTTTCGGTTACGAATTCATGAAGCGCTTCCTCAACGTCGGCCAACCACCCGCGCCCTCCGGCGCGTATGCCTTCAACATCTCGGCGACCGATCAGACCGTAGGTTCTGCCATTGGCGGCAGCGACTTTGCCTCCGCGCTTTTTGGCATGGGGACTGAACCGGGAACCGAGTCGAACGGTTATCCCAGCTTCACGCAAGATCTCTTCGCGGCCGAATCAAGCCCCTACAACGCAGCTTTTGTTGAAGACACCTTCCGCCCAACAACAGCACTCACCATCACGGCCGGACTACGATGGGATATCTTCGGTGGCAAGACTGAGCGCCACAACCGGCTGGAGTATTTCAATCCAAACGTGAACAGCACCGAACAGAGTGTCCCTTATACAGGAGCTGAGATCTACACCGACGGCTCTCATCGATCGCCATTCAACACCAACCTCACCAACTTCGGTCCTCGCCTCGGGTTCTCCTGGCAGCCTATTGTCCACTTCGTAGTTCGCGGCGGGGCCGGATTCTATTTTGGTCCCAGCCCGCAGCAGGTTGGGAGTGCGGGCCTCGACAGCGATGGCTACTCCACCAGCAACATTTGGAATGCCACTGCTTATAATCAGGACCCCAACACAATTGCATACGACTGCAATAACTTTCAGGTCTGCGGCGACTCCGGCAACACCGTCATGCTGAACCCCCTCAACAATCCGTTTCCCAATGGCCTGGTGCCCTTGCTCCACAATCCGTCGGGCCTTGCAAACAACCTGGGCAATTCCCTCAACACGATGTTCCAATCCCAGCGCACGCCCACCATTTATAACTTCAACTTCGGGCTGGAATATGAGTTGCCTCACCAGGTCGTGTTGAGCGCCGGGTATGTCGGCAGCCGGGGTCTTTTTCTGCCGCTTAGCAGCGTGGACATTAACCAGCTTGATCTTGGCGCCATTGGTCAGTATCAGTCGGCGCTGTTGAACTCCACGGTGCCCAATCAGTGGGCGAACATACAACCCGCCACCAATGCCAATTACGGTTCTCCCACGGTTCCGCTCTGGGTCTCGTTGGAGCAATACCCGCAATTCGGAAACGGAAATTATGGTGACGGCAACGGAGTCAACGTCCACGGCTATCCCGCCGGCGATTCCGATTACAGCTCCCTTCAGACCAAGCTGCAGAAGAGGCTCGCACACCACTTCACCGCACTGGCCAGCTTCACCTGGGCAAAGCTCATCACTGACGACGGCAACCCGCCGCTCGGCTTTGTCGGCTCTCACCTTGGCGAGCCCCAGGATCAGAAGAACTTGAGCCTCGAGCATTCCGTCAGCCCGCAGGACGTCAAGTACCAGTTCACCGGCGACGTTTCCTACGATCTGCCCTTCGGCCACGGCCGCGCTGTGAACCTGAACCGAGTGGGCAACGTTTTTCTTGGCGGCTGGACCGCCAATGCCATCGCCTATCTCAGCACCGGCATCCCTATTGCCTCACCAACAGTTGGCGCAGCCACTGCCTATTTCAATCAGCGCCCAAATCTCACCTGCGACCCTTCCAAGGGAGCGCCGCATTCCGTCGCGACGTGGTTCAACTATTCCTGCTTCGCCATTCCAGCGAATTCCTTCATTGCCGGAACCGCGCCTGCTTACCTCGACCACGTCCGCACAATGGGAGCCCAAGACTTTGATCTATCCGCCTACAAGCACATTTCTCTAGGCGGAGAAAGAGACCTTCGTTTCGATGTGGCGGCATACAACATAGGCAACCGCGCCCAACTAGGAATGCCCGGCGTCCCAAGCATCACCGCAGTCCAAGCCAATCCTTCTGTGGCAGCAGTCTTCGGACTCATCACTTCCACCGTAAACTCCCCACGCCAATTCCAGTTTGGCTCCCGATTCACTTTCTGATCGGAACTCGTGGTTTTATTCTTGTTCGAATCCCTCCCTCTGCCACAAGAGGAGACATGTTGGCATTCTGCGAACTGGCCAGAAGCGTCAAGCATTAAGGGCAGCTGCTCGCCGTATATGGTGTGGACTGCGGAGGAATAGCATATACGCGCGCGAGAGGATGAACATCACAAGGAGGGTGAGCAGAAGAGACGCATCCTTCACCTCAACGTTTCCAAACACCCCACCAGTGCCTGGATCGTTCAGCAATTGCGCGGGGCCTTTCCATACGACTCGGCCCTAGGATACCTGATCTTTGATCGCGGCCCACAGTTCAGTTGCGACGTGATCGACACAGTGAAGAGTCTTGGCATCCAGCCCAAACGAACCGGCTATCGAAATCCGTGGCAGAACGGTTTTTCCGAGCGCTGGGTCGGCAACTGTCGTCGCGATCTGCTCGACCATGTGATCGTTCTCAACGCGCTTCATCTTAAGCGCTTCATGAACGAATATGTCCAGTATTACCATGAAGACAGAACGCACTTGGCATTGGATAAGGGCACGCCTGCGATCCGCGAAGCAGGGAAGAACCCGGTAGCCGGCCGCAAAGTCGTATCGATGCCGCGGGTCCGCGGTCTGCACCTTCGCTACGAACTGGCTGCCTGAGCTTGTTGTTCGGACGATTGTCAATGTGATCGAAAATAACTAACGGGAGAAGTTTGCCGCCGATGGCGAAGCGTTTGGTTTGTTGTATCGGTATTGTGCTCAGGGGTACATGAGCGGTCCAGTTTTTGCCCAAGAACACTACCACTACGTCCGCCGGGTTCAGGTATCAAGCTCATTTTACCCTCGGATGGCATTTTGGCGAGGCTCAGGTGATGTAGGTTATGCATGATTTTCGGCCGGAGTTCACAAACCTAGTGCGCTCCGGCCGAATCGACTTCAAGCCCTTACGAATGTCCGACTTTCATCTTATGGTGTATCAACTTTCACCTTATGCTGTCCGACTTTCACTTTATGGGCGCACCCACACATCCGGTCGACCTTCTGCGGCTGAAGTTTAGCTGCAGCCGCTCGTAGATCCGCAGCTCATGCACCGGTAGCAGCTCCCGTTGCGCACCATGATGGCGCCGCAGGTGCCGCAACTAGGCGCGTCACCCATGTCATACATCTCGCGCATCGCTTCGGCCGCATGATAAATGCCGCGGTCCTGCAGGCTTGGCCCGTGCGTGGGAGGGGCCGTCGCCGCCGGTGTCGCCGTCACCTCCGGCGCAATGCCCCCGCCGGCATAGTGGCCGCCCGTCTGGCCGCCAAAATGCCCGCTCACCTGGGTCAGCCGCTTGGCTACTTCCTCGGCAAGCCGCGCAAGATGGTTCTGCGAAGTCACAGCATCATCCTCCGGCTCGCTCTCCGGAAGAATCGTCGGCGAAGCGGGCAGTTGCGGCGTATGCGGAGCCAGCCCGGCAAACAGCGTCAACTGCGTGCCGGAGAGGAAGCGCAGATTCAGCCAGCGGAAGATGTAGTCCATCAGGCTCTTGGCGTAGCCAATATGCTCATTGCCGGTCCAGCCCGAAGGCTCAAACCGCGTGTGCGCAAACTTCTCGCACAGCACCTTCAGCGGAACTCCATGCTGAAGGGCGAGCGAAATCGAGGTCGCAAATGCGTCCATCAAACCTGAGACGGTCGAGCCTTCCTTCGCCATCTTGATGAAAATCTCGCCCGGCTGACCCGTGGGATAGAGACCAACCGTGATGTACCCCTCGTGTCCGGCGATCGAAAACTTGTGCGTGATCGATGCGCGCTCCTCCGGCAGCCGGTGGCGGATGGCTCTCGGCGGACCATTGAGATCCTGCGCCTCCTCCTTGACAACATCGCGCATAGGCGCAACCGGCATCGCCGGCGTCAGCACGGGAACGGCTGCTGCCTTGGCAATCTCCTCCAGCGCATTCTGGAATGCATTGGCCGCCGCAACCACCTGCTTGGCGCTGAGTTCCAGCTTCTCGCCAATCTTCGCTTCCAATGCTTTCACGTCCGCCTCCGCAGCCTGTTGGCCGGCGCCCAGGCTGGCCAGCACGCGGCTTCCCGCGGCTTCCAGCGCGGAGGGCTCGCGCTTCTTTTCATCCATGCTGGTATTCAGCGGCTGTGTGCCCTTTGACCCATCGCGGTAGATGGCCACGGCCTTGATCCCCTGCCGCCAGCTCTCCGCGTACGCCTCGGCAACATCCTCCACACTGGCTTCGTGAGGCAGATTCACCGTCTTCGAAATCGCGCCGGAAAGGAACGGCTGCGTTGCCGCCATCATCTTGATGTGCCCCATGTATTGAATCGACCGTGTGCCCTTCGCCGGCTTGAAGCTGCAATCGAAAACCGCCAGATGTTCCGGCTTCAGGCCTGGTGCGCCCTCAATCGTGCCCGTCGCATCGATATAGCTCACGATGGCGTTCACCTGGTTGTTGTCGTAGCCCAGCTTGAATAGCGCGGCCGGCACCGTGTTGTTCACAATCTTGATCATGCCGCCGCCCACCAGCTTCTTATACTTCACCAGCGCCAGATCCGGCTCAATTCCCGTAGTATCGCAATCCATCATGAAGCCAATGGTCCCCGTCGGCGCCAGAACTGTGACCTGCGAATTCCGATAGCCGTGGCGCTCGCCATAAATCAGCGCCATGTCCCAGCACTCGCGGCTTGAGTCGATCAGCGCGTCAAGCTGTGGCACGCTGAATGGCTCCCCGCTCATGCGCGACTTGCCGATGTTGTTCACCTCCGCGCGGTGCATTCTGATCACATCCAGGAACGGCTCGCGGTTCACGTAGAAACCAGGGCATGCGCCGCCCGGCCGCTCCACACTGGCCGTCAGCGGCGTGGCCGAGGCGATCGACAGGCAGTTGGCGGCGATAATCGCCGACTGCAGATAAGCCTGCCCGCACATGATAGCCGTCAGCGCGGCGGCAAAGTCGCGCCCTGCCGCCGAATCATAAGGCAAGCCCATCGCCATCAGCAGCGCGCCCAGGTTGGCGTAACCCAGCCCCAGCGGCCGGTAATCGTGCGAGTTCCTTGAGATCGCCTCGGTCGGATAGCCGGAGTTATCCACCAGTATCTCCATCGCCGTGATAATCACCGAAATTGAGTGCCGGTATGCCGAGATGTCGAAGCTCCCCGCCGCCGTCTGGTACTTCAGCAGGTTGAAGCTCGCCAGGTTGCACGCCGAGTTATCCAGGAACATATACTCCGAGCAGGGATTCGACGCATTGATCCGCGCCGTGTTCTTGCTCGTGTGCCATTTGTTGATTGTCGTGTCGAACTGCATGCCCGGATCGCCGCACAGCCAGGTCGCCTCGGCAATCTTCTTCATAACATCGCGCGCCTTGTAGGTGTTCACCGGCTCATGACCCTTCACCGAGTAGGTGGTATATTCGCCGTCGTTCTCGTAGGCGCGCATAAACTCGTCACTCACGCGCACCGAGTTATTCGCATTCTGGAAAAAAATCGATGAATACGCTTCGGAGTCAGGACCCGATCCGTCATAGCCAGCCTTGATCAGCGTAAACGCCTTGGCCTCTTCCTTCGCCTTGCAGTCGATGAAGTCCATAATGTCCGGATGGTCCGCATTCAAAATCACCATCTTCGCCGCGCGCCGCGTCTTGCCGCCCGACTTGATCACCCCGGCAAACGCATCAAAGCCGCGCATGAAGCTCAGCGGCCCTGAAGCTTCGCCGCCGCCCGAAAGCGTCTCCTTCGATCCCCGGATCGTCGACAGGTTCGTGCCCGTGCCCGATCCCCACTTGAACAGCATTCCCTCCGTCTTCGCCAGCGTCAGAATCGATTCCAGCGAGTCATCCACCGAGTTGATAAAGCAAGCCGAGCACTGCGGATTCCTGTATCCCGTCGCCGAATACTTCACGCCGCCGCTCGCCGGGTCCCAGTGCCAGTTCTGCCCGTCGGAATCAGGCTCCAGCCGGTCGCAGCCCACGTTGAACCAAACCGGCGAGTTGAACGCAACCTTTTGCGTCAACAGCATGTGCGCCAGCTCATCATGGAAGATGGCCGCGTCGCCGGGTGTGGCAAAGTAACCGCCCGCCATACCCCAGTCCCGAATCGTCTCCACCACGCGCGCCACCAGTTGGCGCACCCCGGTCTCCCGCTCCGGCGTCCCGATCTGCCCGTGCAAGTACTTCGAGGCCACAATATTGGTCGCCGTCATCGACCAGTCCACCGGCACTTCCACATCCTTCTGCTCAAAGATCGTGTTGCCCTTGGTATCCGTGATCGAAGCGGTACGCCGCTCCCACTGGAGCTCGTCGTACGGCGAGACGTCCTCCTTCGAGAAGCGACGGCTGAACATCAGCCCTCCATGCGTGTAGGAAGCCGGAATTGTTGTGGTGGTGGACGTCTTGAGCTGGGCCTCGTTCATCGAAATCTCCTTCATAATCGGCTAGCGCCGGTAAAGCCCTCTTGCCCCGAACGGCGATCACTGCCTGAATTCGGGTGGGCTATGTGAATCTCTTGCATCCAACAGGTAACGGGGATGTGAAAACGCCGCGAATCTTGGTCTTTCTTCAGCGGCCCCCGGCGGTCCTTCACGCCAGGCTACGTTACAGTTCGTTTACAGCCGCAGATGAAAAAATACCGCTCTCTGTGGGGCATGTCAACAACAAACCACAACATATTGTATTTTGTTCGCATTCCCGGCATCCGCCTTCTAAATCCCGCACTTTGCCTGTGGAAAGCGCGTAACAGCCTTGCCGGACGCGGTTTCCAGCCTCCGGCTCTGCACTTTATTGGATGCAGTCCAGGTCCTCGTGACGCAGTCCAAGTCTTCGGCGGTCCTCATGCCATCCATCAAGCCTAGTCCCCGGCAGAGTCGCTAACAAGGCGCAGAAACAGTGCAATTTGCCCCTAACCCTGTGCGAGTTGTGGAGATTCGGTCCGCTACTTCCCGCGAAGCGGCCACGCCTGAAACCTGAGTTGGAGCGGCAAGCCCGATCCATGTCCGTAGTCCCCATCGACGTCCGTGCTGATAGCCTGATTCCGTGACCCAACCCAACCCATCCCTCCTCGACTGGAAACCCGTCCAACGCCCTGCCCCTGTCACGCTGCGTGGCCGCACCGTCACCCTAGAGCCTCTGGACGCCGAAAAGCACACCGAAGCCCTCTGGCGCGCCGCCAGCGGCCACGACGAGCTATGGACATGGCTCTTCGACGGCCCCTACGCCTCTGAACCAGATTTGCGGTCAGCCATCGAGGAGAAGCAAGCGTCAACCGCAGCAGTCTTTCTGGCCATCGTGCCGGATTCCTCGCACCAGGCGGAAGGTTGGGCCAGCTTCATGCGCCCCGAATCGGCCCACGGGGTGGTTGAGGTGGGCAACATCCTTCTGACGCCCGCCCTGCAGCGCACCACCGCCGCCACCGAGGCCATGTACCTCATGGCCAGCCACGTGTTCTCGACCCTCGGCTACCGCCGCTATGAATGGAAGTGCAATGCGGAGAACCTTCCCAGCCGCCGCGCCGCCCAGCGCCTCGGTTTCACCTTCGAAGGCATCTTCCGCCAACACATGGTCGTCAAAGGCCGCAACCGCGACACTGCCTGGTTCTCCATGCTCGACCACGAGTGGCCCGCGCGGAAGCGGGCGTTTGAGACCTGGCTCGATCCGGCGAACTTCGACGCGCACGGGCGCCAGTTACGATCCGTGTCGGAGATTCCAGCGACGGAAAGCTGACCAGGACCTCCGCCACCAGCTGCGCCTCGGGGAGTTTTGTGTTGTAATGGCAATTCCCAATGGTGTCGTCCCTGCCGCAACCGGTGAGCCGGGGATTTCCGTCAGCGCACCCGAACCGTCGATTGAGAACTCATTCACAACGTTGAACGCGGCGCCCGAGCAGTTGCCGCACGCCTGGGGCACGTACAGAAATCTTCCCGAGGGATCGACGCCTATCCTTTGTCCAAAAATATGCGAATAACTGCGTCCAATTGGCGTGAAAACCCCGTCCTTCAGCGCATAGGAAACCAGGTCGTTGTTGTTCTCGATGGTGTATGCAAACCTGCCCGTGGGTGATATCGAAATGGTATAGGCGCCGTTCTGCTTCACCATCGGAGATGTGCTCGCCGAAGTGAGCAGCCCGCTGGAGCGATTGATGGCATATGCCCGAATTGAGTTGGAACCGGATCCGACCGCGTAGAAATACGTCCCGTGAGGGTCGAGCGCGATCGTACTTCCCTGAAATGGTCCGGCAATCGTTTGCAGCAGCGTGAGCGCACCGGAAGCCGCGTTCACCCTGTATGTATAAATGTTTGAAATGTCCTCCACATAGACAAAGGTGCCGGCTGCATTGATGACGACATCGAAGCCGAATTCTTTTGTGCCGGAGGTGGCGAAGGGCGAACCTGCGATTGGGGTGAGCTCGCCCCTCGTGTTCACGCTGTAGCCTCCCACTGAATTGCTGCCCAGGCTGGCCACGTAGACGTGCGTTCCGGAAGGATCGACCGCAATGGCTACCGGTTCGTGCACCGTCGCATACGGCGATTCACGGATTTGACTCAGCGCGCCGGTCGAATCGTTGATGGCGAAAACATGCAGCACGCTGAACGCAGTGTCGCCCACGAACAGAAAGCGGTTTTGAGGGTCCACCGCAACAACCTGAGTGTCGCCGCTGAGGGCGAGGGGAAAACCGCTCAGCACGGTCAACGAGCCGGTGGAGGTATTGACTGAATAGCCGGAAAGGCTGAAGCCCTGATTGCCAGTATAGACAAACTTGGCCTTCGTCGCGGGGATGGACGGTACGGGAATGATGGGAGCAGTGGGAGCCAACGAAGCATTCGCGCCAGTCCTCGCGCATCCTGCCAGCGCGCATGCACCGCAACAAACTGCCGCCGTCAGCCATTGGTCGAAAGAGCGCATAAACCAAGACCTTTTGTGCATTCGGAATTGAAGGCGGAATTGCCAGCCCCTCGCGTTCATCGTAAGCGCAAAAGGCCCGCATTTAGCGCGGGCCTTCTGCTGACAACTGTCAACTCACAACTGACAACTTATCACTGACAACTCGAATTACTTGCTCTCCTTTGAGTCGATCCTCATGCCATAGAACGATTTGTGCACGAAGAACACTGACACCAGGAAGAATGCCACGGCCAGTGCGTGTGTGAGCAGCGGATTGCTCGAATTCAGTGTCACGGCAAGTTCGACAGCAAGCAATCCGAACAACGTGGTGAACTTGATAATCGGATTCATTGCCACAGACGATGTGTCTTTGAACGGATCACCGACTGTGTCCCCAATGACTGTTGCGTCGTGCAGTGGTGTCCCCTTCTGTTTCAGGTCGACCTCTACCACCTTCTTCGCGTTATCCCATGCGCCGCCGGCATTGGCCATGAAAATCGCCTCGTACAGGCCGAAAATCGCAATCGAGAACAGGTAGCCGACAAACAGGAATGGCTCCATGAATGCGAACGCCAGCGTCGAGAAGAAGACGGCGAGGAAGATGTTGAACATACCCTTCTGCGCGTACTTGGTGCAGATTT
>Ga0181537_10001240_pt1 | contig 23720 bp, 19 predicted proteins | sample PEATcosm2014_Bin_39_FD_119765 | JGI IMG/M metagenome (GOLD analysis project Ga0181537, IMG submission 119765) | Peatland microbial communities from MTU Mesocosm Facility, Houghton, MI, USA - PEATcosm2014_Bin23_10_metaG | ecosystem: Environmental > Terrestrial > Soil > Wetlands > Peat | place... | reverse complement strand
TTCACGTCGGCTGCACGGGCGGCTTGGGCACAGTTGCGCGCCGCCGCCAAATCCCGTTCCGAGAAATCGTTTCCGCCGCCCAGGCTATGGACAAGGTAGTAGACGACCCAAACATCGCGCATGGCCGCGGCCAGAGAATCAGGTTGCAGCATGTCGCCTTGCGCCAGTTCCACCCGATTGAGCCACGCTCGCCCCTGCAACCTTGTCGGATCGCGCGCCAGGCAACGCACCCGATAACCCGCCGCAAGCAGGCGGGGCACGAGTCTTCCGCCCACATAGCCCGTGGCTCCGGTGACCAAAATTAATTTGGAATCAGGCATCGCGATCCCTATCTCGCTGAAGTTTGGCTGCGGCCAGGCGGGGCAATGGAGCAAAGTCGTCTGAAAACTAACGCATAACCTTTTTGAAATTCAGGAGGAGTTTGAGCGCCTTCGATGGATTCAGCAGGAATTGCTCGTTGGTCAACGGGAGATCGAGGAAATCACTATAACCGGGAATTTCGAGGGATGCATCGGAATCAAGTTTCTTGAATCCCATTGCCCACTGCTTGAACTCACGTTCAGCATGGTCCTCGTGCAGCAGGACAATGATGCCGCGATGCCTTGGATCGAATTTGATCTTGGCCACCAAGGCGAGCACCGCTTCCTTGGGCCCCTCCAGAAGTTGCATGAAGTTTCCGTCCTTATATAGCAGCATCCCGGTTATATCCAATGTGCCGTTGTTCTTGCGGCTCTTCTCGAGCAGGGTTGTCAATTCTTGTTCGGAAAAAAGTTCGACCGCCGAGCTGACGTAGACGACCATGTACATAGTTCATATTATTCGTATAAACCGAGCAGGAGCTATGGGGTGTTTACCCCATCTTCTTGAATACGACTCCGAATTGCACTTTACGCGCATGATCTCGCGCGCGATCAAATTGCACCTGGGCTACAATTTGCGGAATGGACCGACGACGGAGTTCTACGACATCCGTCGTTTCAAGGTCTTCGCGAGGACAAAAGACCAATGGACGTCGTCCGAGAATAATTGCAGACCACGCCGGCTTCAATGTGGCAATGAAAAATAAAATGTCGCGCCTTCGTCGACCTTGCCCTCCGCCCAGGTGCGTCCTCCATGGCGCGTGATGATCCGGCGGACATTGGCCAAGCCAATACCCGTGCCTTCAAACTGGCTCTTCTCATGCAGCCGCTGAAAGACGCCGAAGAGCTTGTCAGAGTTTTGCATGTCGAAGCCTACGCCGTTGTCCCGCACATATATCACCGTCTCTGCCGGTTCAATTTTGCATCCAATCTCGATTTTGGCCGGGTGGCGCGGGCGAGTGTACTTAATGGCGTTGATAACCAGGTTGCTTAAAACCTGTCGCAGGAGAGCCGGATCCGCCTCTACCTGAGGTAGAGAGCCCTTTTCCCATAAGATATTTCGGCCCTCCATTTCCGGCTGGAGCCCTTGGATGACCTCTTCAAGTAAATCCTGGAGATTGATCGGGGCGCGCTGCATCTCCGCGCGGCTCGTGCGTGAAAAAGTAAGCAGGTCATCGATCAACTTATTCATCTCACCGGCGGATTTCGTGATACGCTTTAGAAAGGTGGCTTCTTCTTCCGGCAAGGACGTACCGGCTGTCTCCTTCAGCGCGTCGGCATACCCGATAATATGACGCAAGGGCGCGCGCAGGTCGTGAGATACGGAATACGAAAACGCCTCCAGCTCTTTATTGGTCGCCTCCAGTTCGATCGTGCGCTCGCGCACCTGATGTTCGAGCCGGGCATTTTCCATCCGCAAGCGCCGTACTGTCAGGGCACGTTCGAGCACCGGCATCATGGCGCTCAATTTGAACGGCTTGAGAATGTAATCCAACGCTCCCGATTTCATGGCGGACACTGCCGTCGCGATGGTTCCTTCTCCAGTCATGATGATGCCCACGAGGTTGGAATCTTTTTGCTGCGCCGATTGCAACAACGCGATACCGTCCATTTCGGGCATCATCAAGTCAGTAAGAAGCAGATCAAAACGCCCCGGGACGATTTGCTCCAGGGCCGCGCGGGCGGAAGCATGGCCGGTCGTTTCATAGCCCTGATCTTTGAGGGTGTTGCACAAGGCCTTCATTTGGGCAGTTTCGTCATCGACGATCAAAATCTGTGCGCCAGGAGTTTCAGCCATAAAGTTCTCAGGATTGGGGAGGTGATAATAATTCGGCCAAAGCTTCGCGCAATTCGCGCAGCTTGGGTGGTTTATTGAGGACACGGTCGATATACGGTGGAAAGTCGCCCTCGGCGACGAGGCGCTGCCCCCAGCCGGTGAGTAGGATGATGGCCACCTTCGGCTCGATGTTCTTTATCTCCAAGGCAACCTGGCGGCCATTCACATGAGGCATCCCAAGATCAGTGATTACCGCCGCAAAAGGCTCTTGATTTTTCTTCGCTTGACGAAAGACCTCAATCCCCTCCCGGCCGCCGCTTGCGGTTATGACCAAGTGGCCATCGCTCTCAAGTGTATCGCGCATCGACTTGATCAGGAGCGGGTCGTCGTCCACAATCAAAAGTCGCAAGCGCGTCGGCACGGTGAAAGGCGTCGCGGAGGAATTTGATTCCGTCACGGGCATGGCGGGCACGGGAAAGACGAGTCGAACTGTCGTACCGCTGCCCAGCGCACTTTCAATTTCGATATCGGAGTTATTGCGGCGGGCGATGCCATGCACCATGGCGAGTCCCAAACCGGTGCCGCGCTCTCCTTTCGTGGTAAAAAATGGCTCGAAACAACGTCGACGTGTTTCCTCGCTCATGCCGACGCCCGTGTCGCTGACTTCTACTGAGACCAGATCCAGCCGGCTGGAAACTTTCGTTCGCAAAGTCAGTTTACCGCCTTCCGGCATCGCGTCGACCGCATTAAAGATGAGATTGACCAGCGCTTCACGAATCTCGCTTTCAACTCCAAGGATGGCAGGCAGGTCGGAGGCCAACTCCGTTTCCATCGCAATGACGATGCCGCGTTGCTGGGGAATGTCGTTCCACCTGGCCCTCGATAGATCGATGACTTGCTGTATCAGTTGGTTAAGCTGGACCGGCATGAGGGTGAGGAGCGGTTCGGGCTGACGGTAAAATTCCTTCATGCGGGACACCGTCTGGGCCACATCCTCGATGGCGCGCTGAATCGTTTCCAAGTAATCGCGGGCGCGGGCGCTCAAGCCCGGTTCATTCTCCAACAATGATTCGGTATAGAGCGCAACCGGAGAAACGGCATTATTGATGTCGTGCGCAATACCGCTTGCCATCTGGCCGAGAACGCGCAGTCGCTCCTGCTGCATCACCGCCTGCTGCGTCTGGCGCAAGTTGTCATAAGCCTGATGCAGGGCCTCGTATAATTGCGTCTGGTGTGCGGCAAGGGCGACGTGTTCACTCAGTTGCCGCAGAAATTCGCATTCCCCGCTGTTAAAATGATTGGGCTCCCTCCTGGCGGAGAGGAGCACGCCGAACACCTTGCTTTCCACCAAGAGGGGCGCAGCGACGATGGATCGCAGAGCCTGTTCCCCCAGCAGTTTGAAAAAGGGGAATTCCGAAGAACCAATGTCGGGCTCAAAAACGAGCTGTCCTTCCACACATTTGGCCATTCCATTCTGTCCAATTTCTATTCTGCTATTTTCGGGCAGGCGCAACTTTTGGGCAAGTTCCTCATTCCGCATGCCGACTCGCGCAACATTCAAAATGTTGGTTGCCTGATCATAAACACAGATGCAACTGAAATCGACCGGCAGGTGTTGCTCGATCGTCTGGATCACGACCTCGAAGATGCTTTGCAAATCCTGCCGTTCCGCCACGGCCCGCGTGATTCGGTGAAGGAGTTCGAGTCGTCCCAGTTGCGCCTGGACCCTGTCCTCTGCTCCTTTTCGCTCGACGACCTCGACCTGCAATAATCCATTCGCCGTTCTCAGCGCCCGGTCGCGCTCCTCGATGCTGGACAGTAATTGATTGAAGGCGTCGGTTAACTGGCCTACCTCGTCGCGCCCTTGGGACGGAACGCGAAGAGAGAAATCCTTGTCGGCGGAAATTTGCCGCGCCATTTCCGTCAAAGCGTGGATCGGCTGGGAAATAGGCCTCTGCAGGCGCGTCGAAAGCGCAAAGGCGGCCACACCTGAAACGATGAGCACGAAGACCGCGAACCCGCCGAGAAGCCGGAGGCGTTCATAAAGGGCATCAAGACTGGTCTGCAAATAAATCGTGCCTATCCGCCGATCATTTAACATCACCGGACGCACGACGACCAGTCTGTCCAACTCAAAATGATAACCGTCCTGGGCGGGATGATCGGGAAAAAGGACCTGGCTTCCTTCTCGTTTGTACACCGCAAATTGTCCGCCTTTGCCATCATAGAGGCACGCAGCGGTTACGTAAGAATCCACCTGGAGAGACTCCAGCGTTTGTTGAGCATCGGTCTCAACCTGGAAAGTCAGCGCTGCCTGCGTGTTCTTGGCCAGGATATCAGCCAGCAAGGTCGATTCGCGCACGGTGCCCTCGCGAAATTTGTAGACCTGATACACGCCGAGGAGCACGCACGCGAGGAGTAACACCAGGCCACAGGTGAGCATGATCACCAGGGTTAGCTTTTGCCGTATCGGCCAATCGCGTATCCAGTCCATGTTGAGATCACTCGCTTTCATGGCTCGACAATTTTTCCCAAGGCCAGCAACTGCGAACTCATCTTCAATCCACCCTGTCGAACCGCCTGGGGGTTGATTTCAAAACGGACCTTGTCATTGGAGAGATAAAAATCGATATCTCCGCCTGCACTGGCAAAATCTGGGACTTCGCTCACCGTCAAGATCGGCTTGGAGCTTAATTGCGATAAAATCGCATCAACATGACCTGCTTCCGAGCGACAAACAAAGATCATCTGGCACTCCATCAACTCTTCAATGCGGGGGCTTCGCATGACGATCAATCGGTGACCATTGATGGCCTCTCCCTGGATGGTGTCATCCAAGGCCGATCCAAAGGGATCATCACCCAGAATTCCTATACAAAAAGGCGCATCGGAACTTGGGAAAGTCGTTCCCGGCCACTTCACAAACTGGATAAAATTATAAAGAAACGCCGCCTTGATTTGATACTCACGAGTGGAATCGGATTGCGCCTGGGCCGTTTGCGGACCAAACAGGTTCAGGATTAAGACAAGTAAGAGCAGAAAACAAGTGCGTGTCCGCAGCGTCAAAAATCGCCGGGTAAGCCGGGACTTTTGCTCGAATAGGATAAATCCGAGACGCGCTAAAAGTGCCATGTGATTTTTCCATAAACACTGCGTTCGATTTGCACCTGTGCCGGGTCGGGAAAACCATATTCCGGGTGTTGGTCGTGGAGGAGGTTCTGCCCTACGACGGAAATTTCCATGTTTTTGCTTGGGTGCCAGGCCAGCCGCGCATCGAGCTCAAAGTAGCCCGGCACGGTTGCGGTCGTAGGTCCGTTGTTGATCGTCAGCGAATCGATAAACCTCCCTCCCAGGTCGAGCTCCATGTTCTGGGGCAAATCCATGGAGGAACGCAAAAAAACCTGGTTCTGGGGATCGGCCGTTTCATTGGTGGCGTTGGTAAAATCGGTTTCACCCGGTACCACGTGGATGTCTTCCTTGAGAAAATCATAGCCGGCGTGCCAGCGCCACCAGTCGAGCATTTGATAATCGGTGCTCAGTTCGAATCCGTAGGTGGTACCCTCGAGATTATTTTGCAAGTAAATGGGCAAGACGGTTCCTGGAGTTGCCGTGGTGCTGCGGATCTTGGTGTAATCGTTGTAAAAAGTCGAAAGAGAGCTCGAAATATTATCGCCGAGCTGGGCACGATAGCCCAGTTCATAGGCGATCAAGGTTTCGGAGGTGAAGGCAGTCGTACCGTCGAGAATGCTTTGCGGCAAGGGCGAGGGAAAGCCCGTCGGTTCGTACAGATCGTGGTCGATGCGTGAGGGCGTCCGCACCGCGCGCGATACCGCAGCCCACACCATCTGCTTGGGGGTGATGTTCCATTGCAGGCGGCCACTCGGCTCGACTTCAAACCCGGTGTAATCGTTATGCTCCACTTTGGTCCCCAGGGTAAAAAACAGATCGTCCTGCAACTTGATTTCGTCCTGCACAAACGTGTTGATCAGGTTCTGATTGAGCGGAGAGGGATTAAGGACCAGGGTCGGAGAGTTGTCATTCTGATCATGGGTGAAGCGATAACCTCCTCCCCAGGTGATCTTGTTGCGATCACCCACATCGAAGTAGTGCTGAAAATCGAGATCGTACGTGTCGAGGCTGTCGGAAAAAATGCCGCCAGGCTCAAATGTAATTCCTCCAGCCTTAGATGCAGTCGTCGGTTGGGCGTAATTAGTCCGGTCATAGTACATTTGCAGGCTCATGGAGGAATCTGTCGAGAAGGCATGCGTCCAGCGTCCCAAGACGTGGTCGCCGCTTTGAACGATTGTTCCTGGAACTGCCGAATCCCCGGCAGTGCCGTTGTAATATTCCCCCTGTAAGGTGAATTGATCGTCCGAATTTCCTGCTGTATCAATGCGGAATCCGCCCAGCCCCTGGCTCCACGCATCATGGGCGGAGCCTCCGCCCGTATAGGCCTCATCGTTGCGGTCGAAATAGCTGCCGTAGACCCGGTAGTAAACATTAGGCGCAAGCGTACCCCCGTAACGGATTGCGCCGAAATCCCGCAAGGACGAGCCGCCCCCGCCTTCCATGTACCAGCCCTGAGTATCTTGCGCGCTTTTGGTGATGACGTTGATGACGCCGTTGACGGCGTTCGCGCCCCAGAGCGTTCCACCCGGCCCGCTGATCACTTCGATCCGGTCGACATCCTCCAGCATCACGTTTTGCGCATCCCAAAAGACCCCCGAGAAGAGCGGCGAGTAAACCGTGCGACCGTCAATCAGGACCAGGAGTTTGTTGCCGAGGTCCGCGTTAAATCCGCGGGCGCTGATGTTCCAGTCATGGGCATTGTCCTGGTCCACCTCCAGGTTGTCAGCCAAGCGCAAGGCTTCGGGCAGGCTGGAGGCCCCCGAGCGGCGAATTTCGTCATTGGTTATGACTTGAATCGCAGCCGGTGCTTGCGATAGCGGCTGTGGCGCCTTGGAAACAGAGGTGACATCTTGATCCATGAGCTCCTGCAAGCTCATGGACTTATAAATGTTCGAACTTTGTCCATCCGGCGGTGAAATCGCATCGTCTGGGATTGGAGGAGGTGTAATGGAAGTCGGCGGCGCATTGGTCGAAGCTGCCGCCGTTGTTGCCGGGGAATTTTCTTGTGCTTGCAAGGCACTCGCTGTGGCCAAAAAAATAGAAATACACCGAACTGCAATTTCAGTCCTGGTCCATTCTCCCGGTCGATATCTTCGGCTCATCGATGAGCGATCCATGAAGATCTTTCTTGATAAGTTCCCATTTGGACTACGCCCGAAAAACGGGTCTTTTTATCTGAGAAAGAGACCTGTTTTGCCAGCAAAAAATCCCCTGCCACGGTGCTCGGACAGTTTTGCCCTATTTGCGCATCTCTTTTGAACGTAATTTTCCCACATAAGAATTTCATGCTCCCTCCCCCGGTTGCTACCACGCAGATATCCTCTTCCCTGCGGGGCAGTCAAAGAACGCAAACTTTGTGCCGCAGTAACTTACGCAACTATAAAGCGCTATAGCTTAACAACTAGCCATTAAGCGGACTAAAGATAATGGGCAGTCTTAGCGTGCAATTGGCCTTCTTTTGAATCCCAGAACATTGCATTTCGCAATCTGGACATTTCTCTCCCATCTTTCACCATTGGCGATCTGGCCTCACTAACCAGGAACTGTGCGGGGGTATTCGATCGCATGGCAGTTGCCCTGGTCATCTTGGATTTAACTTTATTGAATTTCGCAAACCTGGAAGTGCGGTTTGCAGTAGAAAAATATCCATAGAAGTTGCCGCCGCCGATTTTTTGAGAGGTAAACGGAAAGCGCTGAGGTTTTGGCATCCTCCATGCAAATGGGCTTTCCAACAAAGGAATACATCATGTCAAAAATCACCACACTACGGGACGTTTACGTCGAACAACTCAAGGACCTCTACAGCGCCGAAACCCAACTGATCAAGGCGCTCCCCAAAATGGCCAAAGCGGCCCATTCTCCGGAGCTTGCCCAAGGCTTCACGGACCATCTGGAGCAAACCAAGGGTCATGCCGCCAGGCTGGAAGAAATCTTTAAAGGGCTGGACGAAAAGCCCACGGGGAAGACTTGCAAGGCGATGAAAGGCCTCGTGGAAGAGGGCGCTGAAGCCATTGAGGAAAATGCCAGTCCCGCCGCCAAGGATGCGCTCCTGATCGCCGCCGCGCAACGGGTAGAGCACTACGAGATTGCCGGCTATGGAACGGTCAAGAACTTCGCGAATCTGCTCGATGAGCACGAGGCGGTCAAGCTGCTCGACCAGACCCTTCAGGAAGAAGTTGAAACGGACGAAAAGCTGACGGAAGCGGCGGAATCCATCAACGCCGAAGCCAAAGAAGTCGAAGAGGTCGGTGCCAGTTCTCATCGTCGCTAGGAATCCCTGACTTGATCCGGCAGCCGGAAATCGGCTGCTGGATCTCCAGCGGATTAACGTGATGTTCTGCTTGATCTCCAACTGCTTTTGCCAAATGCTAGGGACGAAGGGAGGAGGCAGAGGATTATGGGGGAGACGGATCCAATTCGCGTTTTGGTGGTTGAGGATAATCCTGACGATCAGGAGTTGCTTCATTACGAGTTGAAAAAAACCCCGGTGGGAAAGCATATTCTCGCGGTTTCTGATCCCCGCGTCGCTCTCGATCTTCTCCAGGGGCCTAATGCCGCGGAGTTTAAGCGAAATCTGGTCGCGATCTTTCTTGATGTTCGTTTGCCGCACATGAGTGGAATCGACTTGCTGAAACGCATCCGAAACATGGATGGGATGGGGTCCTTCCCCATCATCGTGATGACTGTGTCGCCTCCGCCGGAAACGGTAGCCGCATGCCGGGAGTTCAAAGTTATGGCTCTGTTGGAAAAACCGATAACATTCAGCGCTTTTACAAAGGCGATCGCCGATCTTTTTCACGCCGGCAAAGTTGAAGCCACTTGATTGAAGTCCGTGACGGATTTCTTCCGGCAATTTGCTTTATGGTATTCGCGGCTGATTGCTAGTTGCACGAAACCGCATCTAACTTTTAGGGTGCCCGACATCCGAATGGGCCTTGTACCAAGGAGTTAGAACTCGCTCGAAATCTCGGTATGCTTTTTGCCTCTCTCAAAGCATGCCCAGAGGATCAAAGGCGAAGTACACCGCCAAACAGAAGCGACAGGCCGAGCATATTGAAAAGAGTTACGAACATCGAGGCACTTCCAAAAAGGTAGCTGAAAAGCGAGCGTGGCAAACGGTCAACAAGCAGAGCGGTGGAGGGGAACAATCTGGCGGTGGCCGTGAAGTGGATGCCAAAGCCAAAAAAGCGGCTAGAAAAGAATCGGGAAAACGCGCGGCCCTGTCTCGTAAAATCGGTTCGGCACGGGTGCAAAGAACGCCGACTCGCCGCAAAGCGTCTTCCAGCTAATGTCTCACCTTCCACTTCACCACGATGCTTTCCATGGTATTCTCCAAAGTCTCCGATCAACCGGCCACACGGGTGGTTGTCGTTGAGGATGATGAAAATGACCGCGGTCTGCTCATTCGACAGTTGCGTAAGAGCAAAATCGAGGACCATGTCCGGTTCTTTGCCGACGGGAAGTCCGCGCTGCAATTTCTGTCCAATCTGCCGCCGCCCGCGCCGTTTTGCGACCTGATTGCCATCTTCCTGGATCTCAACCTTCCGGGAATCAGTGGGGTAAAGCTCTTGCGCGAAGTTCGTAAAATGCCTCGCTTGAAGCATACACCCGTCGTCATTATGACAACCTCAATCAATCCGAAAGACTTCGAAGAATGCCAGGACCTGAAAGTGGCGGCCTACATCCCCAAGCCGGTGACTTTTGAATTATTTTCCCAAGCCATTACCCGCCTGCCTCACCTCCCCACTTTTGCTTCCACGCAACCCAACCCAACGACCCGGCTGCATTCCGATTAACCAAAGTCCAGGCTCACAGTTGCATTTATGGCGAGGCGTTGCGTTTTTCGCCGGCCTGCCACAAAACTCTCATTATCTTTCGTGTCCCGTGCTAATGTCTTCGTTTAACAGGCAAAACGGCGATGCGATACTGGAACGCAAACCGCTGTAGCGTCGGAGGGGATCAACCGTCATGTCCAAGAAGAACACGGAAGTCAACGAGCTTAAATTCCTGATGGGCGGTGGCGAGATGGGCGAGCGCATCCGCACGTTCAATTGGGTGAAGACCCCCCTTGGGCCTATCGAAGAGTGGCCCCAAAGTCTCAAGACCTCCGTGGGCCTCATGTTGAATTCGCAACATCCCATGTGGATCGGTTGGGGGCCTGATGTGACCTTCCTTTACAATGATGCGTACATACAGGTTTTGAGCCTGGCTAAACATCCTTGGGCCTTGGGAAAGCCGACCGCGCAAGTTTGGGCGGAAATTTGGAATATCTGCGGCCCTTTGGCGGACAAGGTTTTTCATCGGGGCGAGGCCTCATTTCTAAATGACGTCCGCCTTTTCATGAATCGAGGCGATTTTCTCGAGGAAACATTCTATTCATTTTCATACAGCCCCATCCGCGATGAATCAGGCAACGTGGGAGGCCTTTTTTGTCCGTCTGCCGAGGTTACGGCGAGAGTTCTCAACACGCGCCGATTGCGAACTCTCTCAGAACTCGCGGCCGAATCGCTGGTGGAAAAATCGATCCAGGGCGCGTGCGCTTCAGCCGCCACCATCCTGAGGAAAAACCCTGATGACGCGCCCTTCGTGCTTATCTATTTGATCGATGGGGAAAAACGATCTGCCTTTCTTGAACAAACCGTCGGCATGCCGAAAGGCATGGATAGGATAAGCCCTGAGTCGGTTGATTTGGCAGACGCCACGCACGAACACCGGCTTTGGCCCCTTGCTGAGGTCGTGAGCACGTCTAAATCACAAATTGTGTCGCTCAAAGGCATTGAGGGCTTTCCCCTGGGAGCAACTGAGCAACACATAACCGAAGCGTTTATACTCCCGCTCATTTCGCGTGGGCAGGAGCGCACAGTGGGGTTCCTGATTGCCGGCATTAATCCCAACCGCAGGCTCGATGCCGAGTACCGCACGTTTTACGAGCTTATCGCCGGGCACATCGCCACGGCCATTCAAAATGCCAGCGCCGCTGAGGAAGAAAAAAGACGCGCCGATATGCTCGCCGAACTCGATCGGGCCAAGACAACTTTCTTTAGCAATGTCAGCCACGAGCTGCGCACTCCGTTGACGCTGATTCTGGGACCACTCGAAGACGAAATGCGTGAGAGTCCCAAAGCGCGAGAGCGACTTGAACTCGTGCATCGGAACAGCCTTCGCCTTTTGAAGCTGGTCAACACTCTCCTGGATTTTTCGCGCATTGAAGCAGGCCGCGTTGAAGCCTCATTCGAACCAACGGACCTCGCCGCCTTTACGACTGAACTTGCCAGCGTCTTCCGCTCTGGAATCGAAAAAGCCGGGTTGAACCTGATCGTGGATTGTCCCCCGTTGGCAGAACCGATCTATGTCGACCGGGAGATGTGGGAAAAAATCGTTTTCAACCTTTTGAGCAATGCGCTGAAATTTACGGCCCAGGGTGAAATCGAAATAAAATTGGGCGAGGCCAAGACCGCCAAAACGCGCCGCATTTGCCTCTCGGTGCGAGACACGGGCATCGGTATTGCGGAGAACGAATTGCCCCGGGTCTTCGAGCGCTTTCATCGCATGAAAAATACCTGGGCCCGCTCTCACGAAGGCACCGGCATCGGACTGGCACTGGTGCAGGAATTAGCGCTGCTTCACGGTGGGGACGTTAGCGTGGAAAGTGTGGAGGGGCGCGGAACGATTTTCTCGGTCTGGATTCCCATGGGAACGGGCCACTTGCCAAGAGAACGCATCAGCGCCTCGCGCTCACCGGGGCCGAAGTCGGGGGGAGCGCAACCGTTTGTCGAGGAAACATTACGGTGGCTACCCGACGATAACGGCCTCACGGATGCTGCTTACGCCGATGCCCCATCTTTCACCACGAATCCAGCACTGCTTGATACCCTTGGGAAAGACGAAAGCGATCGGGGCCGCCCTGACGCGCGGATCATCCTTGCCGATGATAATAGCGACATGCGTGGCTATATTCATCGCTTGTTGGCGAAACAGGGATACGACGTCATCGCCGTCGGAGATGGCCAGGCTGCTCTTGAAGCGGCGCGCGCGCGCCCTCCTTCTCTGGTGCTGAGCGACGTGATGATGCCCCGGCTTACTGGCTTCGAATTGCTCCGGGAACTGCGAAATGACCCTGCGACAAAAGCGATTCCCATCATCCTCCTTTCCGCGCGCGCGGGAGAAGAGGCGCGAGTGGAAGGCGTGGAGGCGGGCGCTGATGATTATTTGACCAAACCCTTTAGCGCCCGGGAACTCATCGCCCGGGTGGCGACGCATTTGGAACTGGCGCAAATCCGCAAGGAAGCGCAAGAGGCCATCCTCGATCGGGAAGAGCGACTGCGCCAGGCCTTGATCGAGCGGGAGAAGAGCGAAGAAAAAGTGCGCGCCACGTTGGACAGTATTACCGACGGTTTGCACGTTGTGGACGCAAAGGGGCGCTTCACTTATTTCAATGCGAGTGCCCGCCGCATGTTGTCCGCCCAAGGCATGGATCCCGATGCGCTCATGGGCCGCGATTATTTCGAGGTGTTCCCGGAGACGCTTACGCGGGAGGTCGGCCTGACCATGAAGCGATCCCTGGTCGAACGCGTGCCGACGGAAGCAGAGAACCTTTATCCGCCCTGGCAACGCTGGTTTAGCGTCCGGCATTATCCCATGGCCGAGGGCGGCGTCTCCACCTTCTTTCAGGATATTACGGAAAGCAAACTCGCCCGGAAGGCGCTCGCGGAAAGCGAACAACGGCTCAGGACGGTCAATAGCCAGTTGGCAGACAAGGCGGCCCATCTGGAATCGCTCGTTCAGCAACGAACCGCCAAATTGCGCGAGACGATCGGCGAATTGGAGGCATTTTCCTACAGCATCGCTCATGACATGCGCGCCCCTCTTCGGTCCCTTCAAGGGTTCTCGGATATCCTCCTGAATGATTATGGCGATAAGCTTGACTCCGACGGCCAACGTTTTCTCAAGCGCATTGCCGCGTCGGCCGGCCGGATGGACAAGCTCATCCAGGATGTGCTCAACTATAGCCGGGTGGTCCGCGGCGAACTGCCATTGGAGACGGTCGACCTTGATGCATTGCTTCATGAGATCGTAGATACGTACCCTGCTTTCACTTCGGACAAGGCTGACATTGTGCTGCAGCGACCCTTGCCAGCCGTCCTGGGAAACGAAGCGATGCTGACACAGATCGTTTCCAATTTAATGGGAAACGCGGTCAAATTTGTTGCGCCGGGCGTGAAGCCCCAAGTCAAGATTTGGGCGGAAGAACGAGCGTCGCACGTGCGACTTTATGTCAAGGACAACGGAATCGGCATTGAACCCGATCAGCACGAAAAGATTTTTTCCATTTTTCAGCAGGTGAACAAGGACTTTGAAGGAACCGGCATTGGGTTGGCGATCGTCAAAAAGGCGATCGAACGCATGGGAGGCAAAGTCGGCCTCCAATCTGAACTTGATCAGGGCAGCACCTTCTGGATAGAAATACAGGCGGCATAAAGTCCCCGTGCACTTAAAACCCATACTTTACGCAGAAGACGAGGAAAACGACGCCTTTTTCCTCAAGCGAGCTTTTAAGCAAGCGAGTATTTCTCATCCCTTGGTGGTGGTTTCCGATGGTCAGGAGGCAATCGATTACTGCTCCGGCAGCGGCCGGTACACGAATCGGAATGAATATCCGCTGCCTTGTCTCGTGCTCCTGGACTTAAACATGCCAAGGAAAACAGGACTCGAGGTGCTGGAATGGATTCGCCAAGAGCCCTCGGTTCGCACTTTGCCGGTCATCGTTTTGACCTCTTCCCTCCAGGATTCGGACGTTTATCGTGCTTACACTCACGGCGCTAATGCTTACGTCGCGAAACCCTCCCAACCCGACGGTTTGATAGCCTTGGCTCAAACCGTCAAAGATTTTTGGCTGACCCTCAACCGTACAGCCCAAATGGGCCCCGACCTTTTCGAAGCACTTCCCCTTTCAGAGCAAAGATGATCCCCGCCCTTAAATGGGATTAGTTACTTCTTATGTTCGATTGCTTTACCCGCAGCGGCGCCCACGCCACCTCCAGCAACTGCCCCGGTGGCCCCGCCCACTGCGGCCCCGACTGGACCTCCAAATGCGGCCCCAGTGACGCCCCCGGTAACGGCGCCTACGACTGCGCCCACCGTCATGCCTGCCACATCGTCACGCACGTTGCGCGAGCCATTCGGGTTATATTCCGCATTGCAACGATCAAACGCGTCGATGATATCGGCGGGCTCGGTGACATTGTAGACGACAACCAGGATTTTTCCTTCGCGGAGCGCCTTGGCATAAAAGCGTGCCTGGGAGTCCGCAAAGCCACGCTCCGTTAGAATGTCCGAGTTGACCTCCTCGGTTTGCTTGCTGTCGAGTTGAAGGAGGACCTGAATATTTTCATCGGGAACGCCCAACTCCTTGAAGGCCTCGACGGCCTTGTCGGCATTTTTGCGGTCAGAGAACATTCCACCGATGATTTGACCATGAAATGTTTTATCGATTGTTTGAGGCATATTTTTCTTTCGTTTATTAGGTTTACTGAGAACTAAAAATTTAAGAATGATCTAAAGGAGGATTGCGTCTATCGGAGCGCGGGACAAAACGAGTCGAAAAATGTTGTACCACCGCGCTGACTAAGCCGACGGCTCCATTGATTTCGATATTCAGTAAGGGGGTTGTTGCGTGGCCAATCGCAGAAATTAATTTTAGACTCAAGTTCATTCCAACTACTTTGCAATCAGCGTGCCATCTTTTCTTAGTTCGCGAATCCAGAACCACGACAACTACTTGCGCGATTTTTCGGAAAGAGGACTCGCTTCTACAAAGCCGTTGATTGCGGGTTCCAGAAGAGAAAAATTGCAGTTTGCCTGATATTTTTTGGAATTCCATTAGTCGTCACTTCCTTCACTGACAAGGCCGTTACGTATAAGTTTTCATGATCTATGTTTAAGGAATGCCTGTGGGTTAAATTGCGAGAGTCTCTAAATACTGACTCGCAAAATGCCCGAACTTTGCGTCAGCACGTACTTTTTAAGATCGACCCGCCGCATCGGATCGCCTTGAGCAACAGTCGAGTAGAAGCTTTAAGTCAGAAGTGGCACAGCCAGTGCACTAATAGAGGCGCTATGTCCAATCAAACTCCAACTTCTTCCTTTCCTGACATTCACCCATGAGCGCAAACCTTTGGAGCCGTATCGTCGTGGTCGAGGATAATGAGGACGATAGTTATCTGCTCACTCGCGAGCTCGCTCGGGCACAGATTGACGATCAAGTCACAGTCTTTGGCAACGGCGAGGAGGCACTCGACTTTCTTTTGCATGCTTCTCATCCGCCTCTCGTCGTCTTCCTTGATCTACGCCTGCCTGGTCTTTCGGGCATCGAACTTCTTGGAAGATTGAGGCAGGAAAAACGACTGAAGACGGTGCCGGTCATAATCATGACAGGCTCTCTTGAACCGGAGGACGTTAAAGCCTGCACTCGTCTTGGAGTCACATCCTACCTGCCAAAGCCCGTTAGCCTCAACGACTTCATTAAAACGGTCGCCCACTTATTTCCCGAAAAATCTATTTCCGAGGAAAATTGAGTATGAGATCGATTCTATTCGGACAGCGCACTGCCCAGGGAAACTCTGCACCGAACCTGTTTTACTGAATCGTGGATAACAGTCGGAACGTTTCCTTATTTATCAAGAACCATTTGGACGAGATTTTCTCAAGACTGATTCTTTTTTTCGGGTCATTTTCATTTTCCGCCAGGACCTTGGCAATATTGCGGGCGTAATTGCTTGCTTCTACCTGGCTGACCAGAAGCGCTCTCTCAAATGCTGCGCCGCTTGTTCCGAAGAGTAGCTGGTGTTGCTTCTCGTCCTGAATAGATTCCCGCACGTCCTGCTCAATGGAAGGAAGCGGATTGCGGTCAAATTTAATAGCTGGATCAGTGTCCTGCATTTGTTCGAGAGATGTGTTGCTTTCCTTTGCCGTTCTGGAAATCCGGTCCGCGAAGGTTTTTATCTCGGGAGAAGAGTGCTTTAAGTCCAGCAGAAGCGGTAACTGGGCTTCATTGTCGCAAAGTTGGTGAAGCAGGAAGTAGCCCCCGTTCAGATACTCCTGCTTTTCCGCCTCGGCTCCCCGACCCACGGTAAGGAGGGCAGAGGCACACAAAACGCATACGGTGAGATTCGGAACAAAAAAACCTGGGAGAAGTGATCTTATAAATTGATTCATATAGCCGGATGAGTTTTGCATTATCCTATGAGCCGGTTGGGCGAATCTCATGCGTGTTCTATCTTGCAGTTCGAATGCCAACCTCACCAGACAGAGTATTTTAGCTCTCATTGTTATAATCAGCTGGGACTTTCGGTAAAAAAGCGCCCTGCATTCTGCGGTTCGGCTGTGAGATCGTTTTGCAAAAAGCGTTTCTGCATATTCCGCTTCATTAACCGAACTTTGCAACCAGAGCCATTTATCGATGCCACGAGTTTGGTACGTCCTATGCCACATAGGCATGGAGTCAACAGAGCCCGCATATGGATAGTTTACAAATTTCCCGCTTCAACTTCTTCGCATTAGTAATGCTGACGCTCGGCGTCCCGATCTCCGCCCTTTTTGCCAACAGCCATACCTCTAATTTGATTTCCGTAGAATCCGGCACGCGATTGGCATGTCTCACCGTTTACTGGAGGAGTGAAGGAGATAAGTGGACCTCCAATGGCTTAAGTGCAACCGGCATACCTCTAAAAAAGGGGCATTGCGCCGTGGATCCCAGTGTCATTCCCTACGGGAGCGTGGTCTCTATTTCTGGCGTCGGAACATTTCTTGCGGTGGATACCGGTAAGGCGGTTATTTCCCGCCGTGCAGCCCGAACAATTGGCGTCACGTCGGAACAAAAGCGAGCGCTCGTCATAGATTTGTTTTTTAGCTCTCGACGCGAAGCGGAGCAATTTGCCAACCATGGGCCAAAATTCGCCACCATTACCTGGTGGCCACCGGGGTGCGCTGATAGCCGGGCCGATCAAGCACGCAGGTATTTTGAGCCGGCGGATTGGGCCAAGCTCCAGAGCTTGGGAATGCTTTAAAAATGTCAGACTAATGAACTCGATCACTAACAAACTCACATGAAAAACCACCATCAAAAAACATCTGTTGCCGGAAGAGTCCCCTTATTGCTTCTCTGGCTTATCGGCATCCCTGTTCCCATTCTCATCGTCATATTTCTTTTGCGTGGCTGTTCGTGATGCATCAGAAGTAGATCAGTTTTGCCGACCTGATCTCGTCGAATCGGGAGTGACTCACATGCGCTCCAGGAAATAACTAATCGCTGCACCTTCTTTTACGCATATCCTGACGAGATTGGATTATTTATTCTTGTCGGCCGGGGAGGGCAAGGTCGCTTCCTGTTGGGTCGCCGGAGTCTGGGGTGTGGTGACGGTGTCGGTGGGCTTCGGCGGAGTATGATTTGGATCGAAGCCCGGACGAAGGGCTTCGATGTAGGCGTTCCATAGCACGCCGCCAAGCGCAGCCAGCACATCCATTTGTGGTTGGTCCACACGTCCGGAGATCGGCGTCTCGGTGGCTATGGTTTTTTTGTCGTCCTCAACCAGCCCCTTCACCGTGTTGAGAACACTCGACCAAATCGCGCCGAGATTGCCACTGTCCGAGGGTTTTGGCTCAAATTCAAGATTGTAGAAGAATGGTTTGACGTAGCCGTGATAGATTCCCTTGTCACCGGTGAGCTCACTGTAGAGTCCGATTTGGCCGCTTTTGACCCGAACTTTCAGGTAATTCTGCAAGGCGGAATTGGCCCCGACCGCGGGCACATGCTCCATGCGAAACGTCTGGCTGAAGGTTGCATATTTTTCGTCGAGATTGACGGAGAGGTCCATCTCGAAGAACCCCGTCAGCAGCGGATCACCCGACAGTTTCACTGTGGCCGGCAGCGGAAGTTTGAGCCCCTCACTGTTGCTCATATTCTCGGCATCAAGCTCGAGATGATTTAATTCCAGATCGACTTGGGGATTGGCATGAAAGTCGAGAAAATGAATGTCGCCGTTATGGACTTTAAGCTGGTTAATCCGCCACGGAATCATCTGCTTAATGGCATCGATCCAAACTTTGCTGATGGAAAACTGACTTTGGTCCGAACTTGGCCCGGCAACGGCATTTATTCGTGGATCGAATATCGTTACCGAGGAACGCTCTGCGCCATGTAAAATCTGAGACCATTGCAGGGAAATATTCCAACGCGGGGAATAAAAGTAGGGAACGGGTATATGTCCGCTTTTCTTGTCGAGACGTAAATCATAAATATCGAGGCTGGCAGTCAATGGATGAATGCGCACCCACTCCACTCTGCCGGTGTAATCAGGAAGGCTGGACAGTTCACGGTTGATGTAGTTCCGGACAAAATATGGAGCTGAAAACCAAATAACCACAATCCCAATGGCCAAAACCAAGAGGACGAATTCGATGATTATCCGTTTACGGCGATTCTCCAGGAATTGCCACCGGCGAACCGAAGGAGCCTGGCGGGTAACCGGTTGTTCTGCATGCGGGCCTTGGAGCCATCGTTGAACTGTGTCCATAAGCGTGGGCGTTCGTTACCGCGTTTCGGTGACCGGAGCGCTTTTGAGGAAAGTCGCTCCAGCCGTGTTCGCCAATCCGGCGAAATGTCTTATTGTTGACCGGAGCCCGTTCCCGGATAATTACCGCTGGGCGGAGTTCTGACCGCGCCCGCAGTCGCTTGTCCAGGAGTAGTTCCGGGAGGGACCGTGGGCGCGTTCGTGATTGACGAACCGGTGCCGGGATAATTGCCGGTGGGGCCGCTATTCGTGGTTCCGGCATTCGCGCCACTGGGCGATGGTTGGCCGTGGGCTGGAAAACAGATCATCCACCCCATAACGAGCGCTGCTACCCATGCTGTGAAGTATGTTGATTTCATGGAATTATTGGGGCGAAGCCTGGCCGAACGTGCCGTGCTTTTCCTTTACCTGGTCGTTTTTGAAGACGATGACAACCTCGCTCGTATCGTTGCGATAGGTGTATGTCGTCTGCGTTCCTCCCACGACAGGGATGGGCTCTTCTGTCGATGAGGTCGGCGCACCCATGATGCCGCGCACCTCCTCTTGGGACATGTCATCATGAATTTTATTAAGATTATCCTGATTGAGTGTCAGCGACGAACCCCCGCCGCAACCGAACAGAAGAAGTGATAAAGCAGCACATAGTAGATATTTCATAAAAACCTTTCTATGAATGAGGTGGCAATCGATGTGCCAAGATCTGTGATGTCGGAGCAAGCTATTGCCTATGAGCCGATTGTGTTCGCATCATTTTTGCGCTCGCATTTGCCTTGAGAGCATTTTGCAAGATACAGCGGCATTCCTTCCGCACGGCGCAAGAAAAAGAGGATCAAGTCCCCGGTGCGTACTCTTTGGAGATAAAGGGCAGCACAAAGAAAAATTCGCTGCCATGACCCGGCTGGCTGATCACACCAATCTCGCCATGATGGGCGACCACGACTTCTCGCGCGATGGAAAGGCCGAGGCCGGCGCCACTTTTATTGGTTCCGGGAACGCGGTAAAAGCGGTCAAAAATATGTTCCTGATGTTCCGGCGCGATGCCAAGCCCCTGGTCTTTGACGGAAAAACGGACGCTGGGCCGGCCATTTCGAGTTTGTCCCAGGCCGGCTCGCACCAAAACTTCTGAACTCTTGGGAGAATATTTGATGGCATTGGTAATTAAATTGGTAAAGACGTAAGCCACGCGCTGCCGGTCGATGCGGACAGCGGGCAAATCGGGCGCGATTTCTGTTTCGAGAGTGATTTCAGCGGCGTGAGCGATTTCACGGGTTCCTCGCACGGCGGTCTCCACCAACTCCGTGGAAGAGACCATGGCCAATTCCAATTGGGAGGGGCCCTGCTCAAGCTTGGCCAAGTCCAATAAATCGTTGAGCGTTTTGAGGAGACGATCGGCATCTTCACGCGCGGTGGAAACAAGGTCGGCTTGCTTTTCATTTAAGGATCCCAAGGTCTTTTCGTGTAGAAGGTAGAGTGCCATGCGGACACTGGTCAGCGGTGTCTTGAGTTCATGACTGACGGTGGAAATGAGGCCGCTTTTGACGTCGTCGAGCAAAAGCATGCGGGTGATATCTTCCAGGATGACCGCCACGCCAAAAACGTCACGATTATCATCCCGCAACAAGACGATCCGGGGCAGGAAATAGCGGTCCTGGCCGGAGAGATGAAACTTGAGCGCATCCTTAAATAGTGTGGGCAAATAATCGTGGCCGGTGGCGCGAACATGCTCGACTTTTTCCTCAACTTTTTGCGGCAGGCGAGTGACGCCGGAAAAAAGGAGCTTCATTGCCAGTTGATCTGCTTCCGGATTGCGAAATTCGACCGCGCCCTGGGAATTCAAGACGAAGATCGGATCGGGAAAGGAAGCCAGCGTGGCGCGAATGGTCATGTTCAGCCGGACCAATTCCACCGAAGTCGTGGCCCGGTATTGCCGAAGTTGAGCCGCCATCTGGTTAAACGAAATGGCCAGGATACCCAATTCATCTTTGGACAAAACAGGCACCTGCTGATCCAGGTTGCCCTGTCCCACCTGCTGAATGGAAGAGGTCAGAGAAACGAGAGGCTTGAGCAATCCGCTACTTAATCGCACCGAGGCATAAATCGCCACGACGGCAGCCACGATCATCAGGAAAATCAAGGAACGGATGGTTTCATTGATATCTGCGGCGGTATTCCGATTGCCCTCGCCCAGGCCTTGTTCATGAGCCACGGCCAGTTGATCCACCAGATCGAGAAGCTGGCCGGTATCCTGCCCCAATTGATGCGCCGTCGAACGCCAGGCGGCATCAGGTTGATTGGCCAACAGCAAAAAAGCGCGCGCGCTGGTATCGTAGGTCTTGTAGGAACTCGTCAGCTTCGCGATTAATGTTTTCTCGTCGGCTGAGGCAGAGCTGCGGGAATTTTCATCGTGGAGGGCTTGCTGAAAACTTTTGCTCGCTTCGGAGAAATCATGCCGGCTGCCGCCAGTGTCCCCGGTCGCCAGGGAAAGCAGCGCGCCGGTCATGGCGGCTCCGCTTCGTTTCATTTGCTGGAGGTCCTGCCCAGCCCGGTCATTGTCCCGGCTGATGGCCTCGATGCGATGCCCGAGCTCGCTGCATTGGTTGATTGAGTATAGGCCCATCGCCAAAAGAATGAGCAGCAGGCACATCAACCCAAGGATGAGGCGCGTGCGGAGCATAATCGGACCTGATGCGGCCGTCAGGAAGGAGAAGAGGAGATCGGCTCCGGCCTCATTTGTTCGGCCAGTTCGGCGTAGCGCTTGCGCTTGCGGTAGAGGGTGGCGGGATCGATCCCCAGGATTTGCGCGGCTTCTTCCATGCTGCTGGCGATCTCGATGATGCGGAGGATGTGTTCGCGCTCAAGCTCTTCCAAGCTGATACGATTACCGATGATTGCGCTGCTGGATTGCGTGCCACGGAGATTGTCAGGAAAATCGTTGACGTCGATTTTATCGCCCGGGGCAAGAATCACGGCCCGTTCGATTACATTGCGCAGTTCACGCAAATTACCGGGCCACGGGTAGCGCTGAATCGCGGCCATGGCCGCCGAGGTAAAATCCTTGACCGGACGCGGGCTTTGCCGGGAAAACAATTTAAGATGCTGCTGAGCCAGCAAGGGAATATCGAGCGGGCGCTGACGCAGGGGGGGCAGCTCGATGGTGATGACATTAAGGCGATAGTAGAGATCTTCGCGGAATTTGCCTTCCTTGATCAAATCCTCCAACCGGCGATTGGTGGCTGCGATCACGCGCACATCGGCCTTGCGGGGTTTGGGGTCGCCGACCCGTTCGTATTCGCGTTCCTGCAAAAGACGCAACAGCTTGGGTTGAATTTCGACGGGAAGTTCCCCGATCTCGTCGAGAAAGAGAGTGCCCCCCTCGGCCGCTTTGACTTTGCCCCACGTTTCGCCGACCGCGCCGGTGAAGGCCCCGCGGACGTGCCCAAAAAGTTCGCTTTCCAGCAACTCACGCGAAAGGCTGGGGCAGGCAACGGTGACGAAAGCATTGCCGCGACGGGGACTGTTGCGATGCAAGGCGCGAGCGAGAATACTTTTGCCGCTGCCGCTTTCTCCCAGCAAAAGAAGGGTCGCCGACGACGCGGCGGCTTTCGAGGCGGTCTCGAACATTTTTTGCACGAGCGGTTCCTGGGTTTCAAAATCAGCCAGAGGCTCATTGCTCGACAGCATCGATTCGAGTTCCACCACCCGGTTTTCCAGACGTTGGTTATTTTCGATCCGCGTCAGCGATTGACGGACTTGTTCAGGCGTGAAGGGCTTGGCGATATAGTCGACCGCGCCGCATCGCATCGCTTCGACCGCTGAATCGATGGAGGAATAGGCGGTAAAGACGATGACGTTAAGCTTGGGTTCCAAAGCAAGGAACTTGGGTATCAACTCCAAACCGCTTTCGTCGCCGAGGCGCAGATCGAGAAAGGCGGCGTCAAAACTGCTTTTTTTCAGGAAATGGAGCGCCTCTGAGCCGTTTTGGGCCTGCTCGCATTCGTGCCCGAGGGCGTCGAGCGTCACGGCGGTGGTTTTGCGAATGTGGGCTTCGTCGTCAATGACCAGGATATGCATGTCAGTGGGAGAACGAGGATTAGTGAACAGCAACCAGAGTGCCATTCGTTACCGGCTGGATGACCATATCCATCGTCACCGGGCTCTGTTGGGCCTGTTGCACGGGTTGGGTCTGGGTAAGTGGTGGTGAATTCGCGGCAGCCATGGCAGGCGCGGGTTTGTCGGCCTGAATAACACTTACATCGACTTGGATATTTTGAAATGCCGTATTCGGTCCGACGAAGGAACCGGCCACGGGAGCCGCCTTTTCGGGGTCGCGGGAGACAGCCACGGCCACATGCTGGGCGCCGGTCATGATGCCCGAAGTGGGATCAAATCCTTTCCAGCCTGCGCCGGGCAGATAAACTTCAGCCCAGGCATGGGTGGAGGCGCCCCCGGCTTCGGTGGCTTCGCATTGCATGTAGCCGCTGACAAATCGCGCGGCCAGCCCCCAGCAACGGCAGGCTTCCAGCAACAGGGTGGCGAAATCGCGGCAGGAACCGCTGTTCTTTTGCAAGGTTTCAGCCGGTGTCTGCACGCCCGGTTCATCGCGTCTCTGATACTGGAAAGTATCATGGATATGCTGATTCACGCGCTGAATGAGAGTGAGGGTTTCCACTTTAAGGCCCGGTTTCCAAAACTGGACCAGCCAGTCTTTCAGCGCAGCCGTATCTTTCGGGTAAATGATATGCATGAACGGAGCCAGCTCGGGCTGAGTGTCGGGCTCGTAAACGAAGGGATAATTCACCGCGGTTTCCTCCAAAATAAAATCGAGCGGATTGGAGTCATAATGCTGGAGATTCAGCTCGCTGTAAATCATGAGCTGTTTCGAGGGTT